>Ga0307380_10002563_pt1 | contig 25724 bp, 21 predicted proteins | sample UN3MG_FD_202239 | JGI IMG/M metagenome (GOLD analysis project Ga0307380, IMG submission 202239) | Soil microbial communities from Risofladan, Vaasa, Finland - UN-3 | ecosystem: Environmental > Terrestrial > Soil > Coastal area > Acid sulfate soil | place: Finland: Risofladan, Vaasa | collected... | reverse complement strand
TCAGGGAGATGTTGGAGCCATGGGTGGCGGAGGCAGGATACTCAACAACCGTGGCCAGCAGGTAGGGGCCGCCGCTGTAGGCGATCAGGGTGGCCGTGGTGGCGTTGGAGGTGGGCGAGGCGGTCCTGAACTCGTTGCCAGTGGCAGCGGACAGGTTCACCGAAAGGGTCGTGGTGGTGCCGGTGGTGTTAGAGAAACGCGCGGTCACGCTTACCGTCGCGTTGGCGCCGGCTGCCAGCGAGAAGGCCCTGGAGGTCTCGGTGCCGTTGAAGTAGATGGACAGTGGATAGTCCGAGCCCACGGTGAAGCCCAGGGATTCGTCGCCTGTGTTGTTGACGTAGAGCGTGCCGATGTAGCCACCGCTGCCGATGAAGCCCATCACCGTCCCGAGGTCTGACGGGGAAAGATCCCAGGTGTAGTCCACGTAGGAGCTTATCGAGTAGGTGCTGCTGCAGTTGAAGTTGCCGAAGGTGTCGTTGTGGCAGGCCCTGTAGTTGTAGCTCTTGTCCGTGGAGGCGGTGGTGAAGTTGGACCTGTACAGGCCGTCGGCGTCCAGGTACATGGTCCTGTTGACGTAGGACGGCTCGCCTTCGGAGGTCAGCTTGTACTGCAGCACCACGGTGTCAACGCCCATCCTGTCGTCGGTGACGTTGGCGGTGACGTTGAGCAGCGTGTTTGGGTCCACATCGGCGCTGGAGTTGGGGACCAGGCTTATGGTGCTGGCGGCGGGCGGCGTCCTGTCCACGTAGAAGCTCCTGGTCGCGGACCAGTTGGCGTTGCCCGCCTCGTCGCTGCAGGTGACGTTCCAGGTGTGGTTGCCGGCGGCCAGCCCAGACACGTCGAAGCCTGTCAGCGTGTCGTTCCGCACGCTGGCGTTGGTCTGGTTCAGCGCGCCGTCCAGATAGACCGAGCAGTTGATCAGGCTCAGCGTCATGTTGTCTGTGGCCGTGAAGTTGAGCCGCACGGCCTGGCTAGAGGTGTTGTGGTTGTCCGCAGGCAGGTTCAGGACCAGGCTGGGCGGGCCGTAGTCCAGCACGCGGTAGCCTATGGTGACGTTGTAGAGCACCGGGCTGAACGAGGAATTCAGCGTGGCGAAGAACGCGCGGTACTGGAAGTACCTTTTGATGCCGACCGACAGGTTTATCACAGAACTGGAGTTCGAGAGGTTGTATGTGATGTTCCATTCCGCGCCGCCCGAGCAGTCGCTGGCGTTGCATGAGCGGACAGTGACATTGAGCCTGCCGACGCCGCGCATGTAGTGGTCGTATATCTCAGAGGCGGAAAGCGAGCGGTTGAACACCGCCATCTCGTCAATCAGCAGACCATCGGAGCCTATGGTGAAGTTGTCATCATAATTGTGCATATCCCCGCTGGACGGGGCCGAGGCACGCAGCAGGCCGTCAATGTAGAGCTTCTGGCCGGAGCCGTCGTAGGTCAGTGCCAGGTGCGTCCACTGGTCAGCGGGCGCTGAAGCCGAGACATTCTGGTTGTTGACAATCCCCTGTATCGTGCTCGCGGAGTCAACGTAGAGCCCGAAGGTGTTCGTCGACCTGCCCGCTATGTTCCAGAGCACAGGCACGCTCCTCTCGTAGATCGCCTTGACGCCCACGCCCAATGCGCCGTAGCCGTTGAAGCCCCAGCAGTAGACGCCGCCGTTAGCAACCATCCCGCAGGTGTGGGTATAGCCTGCGGAGATACTGGTGAAGTTCAGCCCTGCTGTGGCAGTTCTGGGGGTAGATCTGTCCGTCGTCGTGCCGTCGCCGAGCTGGCCGTAGTTGTTGTAGCCCCAGCAGTAGGCTGTGCCGTTCAAAACTCTGCCGCAGGTGTAGTAAGAACCTGCGGAGATACTGGTGAAGTTCAGCCCTGCTGCAGCAGTTCTGGGGGTATATCTGTCTATCGTCGTCCCGTCGCCAAGCTGGCCGTAGTTGTTGTAGCCCCAGCAGTAGGCTGTGCCGTTGGCGACAATGCCGCAGGTGTGGAGAGGGCCTGCTGCTGCGGTTGTGAAGTTCAGGCCAGAGCTGGACGCCACAGGCAGCGCCCTGGCCGTTGTCGTGCCGTCGCCGAGCTGGCCGTAGCCGTTCCAGCCCCAGCAATAGAGGCCGCCGCTGCTCTGCAGCCCGCAGGTATGTGACTCGCCCAGCGAGATGGCAGCGATGTTGGACAGTCCGAGCACGGAAACGGGCGTATAGCTCGTTGTGCTCAAGCCGTTGCCCAGCTGGCCACTGCCGCCAGAACCCCAGCACTTCACTGTCCTGTCAGTGAGAATGGCGCAGGTGTGCACCGAAGTGTATCTGCCTACTTCTACGGAAGCGGCGTTGATCTGGCCCGAAACCTGGACAGGATACTCCCTGTCCGTCGTCGTGCCATCACCCACCTGGCCGTAGTTGTTTTGGCCCCAGCAGTAGACGCTCCCGTTTACCAGAAGGCCGCATCCATGCTGGGCGGGGGTGGAGATGCTGAAGTTGAGCCCCCATATCTTCGTGGGCATCATGCGCCAGGTGGTCTGCCAGAAACCGAGCGCGCCGTATTCGCTGGCCCCGCCCCAGCACGCGATTTGCCCGCCTCCTGAAACCGTGCATGTGAAGGCCCCTGTGCCTATGCTGGCAGCGTCCCCTGCCACAGAAGCGAGCGTCAGCACGGTTTTGCTGCTAGTTGTCCCGTCGCCGAGCTGGCCGTAGCTGTTGGCGCCCCAGCAGTAGACCTTCCTGTCCGTGGTGAGCGCGCAGCCATGCCCGGGGTACGACAGGCTCATGGCTGTTGCATTGAAGCTTCCGGCCACTGCCGTTGAAAGGTTTCTGCTCGTTGAGTCCCCTGTGCCCAGCCTGCCGCTGCCGCCAACACCCCAGCAGTAGATGGTGCCGTTGGTGACGAGCGCGCAACTGTATTCCCCATTATCAGCGCCGCCGGCCTTGACTTCTGTGGCATTGAGTTTGATGAGGATTTCGACAGGCGTCGTGTTCGTTGAGCTGGTTGCGTTCGTGCCGAGCGCCCCACGTGCACCCCGGCCCCAACAGTAGACCGTCCCGTTCGTTGAGATGCCGCACGCATGGACGTATGATATGGATACCTTCGAGAAGTTCAGGTAACCTGAATCGGTCACATTAGACGGCCTGCTCCTGGCCGTTGTCGTGCCATCACCCAGCTGGCCGTAGTAATTGCGTCCCCAGCAGTAGATGGTGCCGTTGGCTACAACCCCGCAGGTGGAAGATTGGCCTGCGGAAATGTAGGTGAAGTTGAGCCCCCAGCCCGACACAACAGCCTTGTTTTTGTCTGTCGTCGTCCCATCCCCGAGCTGGCCGTAGCCGTTCCAGCCCCAGCAGTAGGCTGTGCCGTTGGGTGTGAGCGCGCAGGAATGATAGTAGCCCACATCCAGGGCCGCGACGCTCGGCAGATTCAGCGCCTTCATAGGGGAATGCCTGTCTATCGTCGTCCCGTCGCCAAGCTGGCCGTAGTTGTTTTGGCCCCAGCAGTAGACCTCGCCTGTGTTGGTGAGTGCGCATGCATGCTGATAGAAGGCGCTCACGTTCGTGAACGTCACGTTCCTCAGCCTCACCCAGGCCTCGACAGTGACCTGGCTTACGTCGAGCGCGGAGGACTGGCTTACGATTACCGTGCTGTTGGTCAGGTTGAAGCTCAGCGAGCCGTTCAGCACGCCGCTTCCGTTGCGCATGGGGCACATGGAAGTGAACGCGCAGCTCGCGTTGTTCCCTGTGCCGCTGAGGTCCTCGAATGTAGTCGAGCCGTCGGGCTCGTCAAAGTTGAGCAGGAGGACGTTCCCGCTCATGTTCGCGCCGCCGTCCACGCCGGCCGCCAGCTCGTCGCGTTGGCCGCTTGGCAGGGGCATGCCGTAGGGAGCGGCCGGTGACCACGAGATGTTCGACCATTCCACTATGGAGCCTGCGTCAAAGATTCTCGACGTGAAGTTGCCCGCGGAAGCATAGGTCTTGTTCGTGGCGTCGCTCCAGTTGAGCGCGACGGCACCGATGCTGGAGTTATAGATCGTGTCCTGGAAAGTCCCCCCGTTGAATCCCGTGGCGTTCATGTCGCGGAAGAAGAGCGTCCGCCCGGGCTGCGCAGAAATCAGCAATGCGAGCAGCAAAGAGAATACCGCTACGCAGACAGGCTTTCCGTTGGCTGGCATACAGTAAAGTATTGGCTCGCCGCCTTTTATCCTTTTTTGTTTGTGGAACGACGCCTACGGTTCGTGACTGGATAGATATTGCGTTTATGCCGATAATAAAGTGGCAGGGCCTCCTTGCCTACGGAGGCCCTGCCAAGGGCGGCACCGCCGAGGGTTAGGTGAAAGGCCGAGGGAACCTCGAAGAACCCCGGCTCCACCAGGCGGTGCCGCTTTTTCCCTGTTCCGTGCTCGCTCAGGCTCTAAAGGTCGTACAGCCCTCCATCGCGGGTCGGGGCGCCGCCTGCGTCCGAATCGCCTTCGGCGGGGGGGGCGGCCGCGCCGCAACATCTCTGCGATCGCGCCGACTGCTTCAGCGGTGCATCAGGAGCACGGCCGTCAAGGGCTCATCGAGGGCCTGTCTTCCGAGCGATGACGATGACCGTCTGCGGCCGATGCGCCTTGGGCGCTATGCGGCCCAGCTTGTACCTCAGCAGATAATTGAAGTAACTCCACCCGAGCCTAAGGAGGTTCCAGACGCTGGGGCCGGCCGGGGACGATGATGCCGAGGCGCCCCGAGATCGATCCGCCCCGTTCCTCGGCTCGCCGGGGGTTTTGTTGCCCGCACCGTTAGCCGCCCATGCCCTGCGCTTCACGGCTCTGGCGAGTCTTCGTGTCAGGCGCGTGGCCCACAGTTGCGCCACAATGGAATACCGGCGTATCTGGACAAGTTCAAAACCGGTTCTTTGAAGCAGATCCCGCAGGTTGTCCGTGGTGAAGAAAAACAGGTGGTCGGGATACTGGAACCGCTCCAGAAGCCTCAGGTACTTGGGGCGCACCTCGCCGCAGTTGCCGGTCTCAAACACCATCCATCCGCCTTCATTCAGCTTCTGGTTCAGCTTTCTGAACTCGCCGATTGGGTCGTAGAAATGGCTGATGACGTCACAATGGTAAACAACGTCGAATCTTCTGTCGCCAAACAAAGCGTCGGGCGATGGCGATTCGGCGCAAGGAATGTGCAGAGTATTGCAAATGAACTCCGCCTGAAGCGGGTTCAGTTCCGTGGCATAAGGCTCGAAGCCCAATTTTCGGGCCTCATCCAGGAAGTATCCTGCGCCGGCACCGATCTCGAGAAGGGCGCCACGGGTGACGTGAGAAGTCAGGATTCTAAGGTGATGCCGGGCGATCAGCCTACTCGTAAACTCCGCGGAGATATGGGAGGAGGCCCGGACGGAGGCGCTGTCGAGGCCATACAGGCGCACCATCTCGCCCAACGCCGGACGCGGAGAAATGTAGATAAGGCCGCAGCGCGAGCATTGGATGCCTGTATACCCATTCTCCTCGATCACAACCCGGTCATTGGGCTTGTCGCAGAAGATGCAGTTGATAGCCTCCATACAGAGTCCTCCATGAAGAAAGATGCCTCTTTTCCCCGGGCCGGGCCCGGGCTCCGCGTCTTCGGGCTACCTGCTGGAAGGCGTGCTCGCACTCTTTCTCGCGACGGCAAAACGGGAGAGGAGCCGGCTCATTTTCGTTCCGCCACACTTCGGGCACCGCGGCTTCCGCCTCGAAGCCCCCGCCGTGCGGGCCAAGAAACTGAAGACCCGATTGCAGTCTCGGCACAGAAACTCATAGGCGGGCATCGCTCGAACTCCTAAGAAGGACCCAATTGCACCGCGGGGGGCTGCTCTTCCCTTCGCAGCTTGGCGACACGGTTCACAGAGCGGATCAGACTTGGCTCCCACACTATCTGCTCTCATGGCTTGGCCCCCGCCAAACAGACACAAGTGGTAGCCCAGCAACTCAACCACTGATACGGGACACTCCATCAGGGGCCCGGCCTGCTACGGCCAAGCAGCTTTGTCTTGCAGACGTCTAGCATGAACGCCGCTATCAAAAGGTCCCGCCGACAGCGCTGCCGGGGGTTGCACAGGAACCGGAAGACGAACTCCGTTCCGGTCTTCCGGAAGATCGCTGGGGCCCAGCGGGCGGTCTCGCTGGCGACGTCGAAGGCCCCGCCGACGCCCATGAAGAACGCGGCGTGGATTTCGTGCATGTGCTCTGCGATCCAGAATTCCTGCCTAGGCGATCCCATCGCTACGAAGACCAGGTCCGCACCGCTGTCGTTGATCTGCGAAACGATCCGGCTGGCGTCCTGGAAATACCCGTCGTGCCGCCCGACGATCTGGAGGCCCGGATTGCGCTGCACAAGCTTCTGGGCGGCACCAGCGTTGGACTGAGGCGAGGCGCCAAGCAGAAAGACCTTCCAGCCGGCGGTCGGAGAGTGGGCCACGAGGTCAAAGAACAGCTGCACACCAGTGCAGCGAGGGATGCGGCGTCGGTGAAGTATCATCGAGGCGTAGACGATACCGATGCCGTCGCAGATGCACATGTCGGCCTTCCGCAGTATCCCGAAGAGGGCCGGATCGCGAAGAGCACGATAGCCCTTCTCAGGGTTGATGGCCACGCAGAACATCTTGAGTCCGGCCCGGATCCGCCCAGCGACATGCTCTACGGCACTGCATGGAGATGTGAACAGATCGACCGGGATACCAAGAATCGCCAAGCGTTCGGGGACGGCCGTTTGCCTCACCGCTGCCTCCGGATTATATGGCACCCCAGCCCGCCTGACACGCATCGGCCGATAGTGACTGTGCCAGCATCAGTGAGGTCAGGGCATGAAAGCCCCACGCTTGGCTCCATCGCATGTAGGCGATCCTGTTGGTCAGCCACCTGCCGCGCCGGAAGTAAAAGAAGCCGCGGCGGTCGTACAAGTTCCTGGCCATCCATGCGGCGACCTTTTCGGCCAGCTCCAGCCCCACGAGCCCGCATTCCGAAAAGAATACGATGGCCTGGACAGGGCAGTGGATGTCCAGCGGGTACACCTTGTTGTGGTAGTACTTCGGCGTTCCGTCGGCCAGAAAGAAGTTGCGCCGGTAGAAGTCCACGCCCTTCCGGAAGCCGTGCTCATGCTCGGTGCCTAGGCCAGCCTGCAACAAGTAACGGACGGCCTGAAGGTTGAACCCGGTGTGGAAGGAGTCGATCCAGCGCTGGATCGGCGTATCGGCGTAGTACCATCCGCCGTCCGGGCGCTGATATTTCATCGAGTAGGCCATGCTCCGTAGGGCCGCGTCCTTCAGCGCCTCGTCGCCGGTGTGCCGGAAGAGCCTCGCCAGCAACGACGCCCCCAGCAGGTTGGCGTTGTGGACGATGGTCCGGTCCAGGGGCGTGTAGCCGAAGCAGAACGTCTCGCCCTCCTGCGTGCGGTGCAGGTCATTCAGGATAAAGTCTTTGATCGGCACGGCCAGGTCGAGTGCTTTCCGCCTGCCGGTGAAAGTGTAGGCGTCCAACAGGGCGTGCCCGATGAAACACGAGTTGACGATCGTTGGCGTGAACTTCGGGATGTAAAAGGACCGGTTCTGCCAGTTGAAGTTATAGCCCCACCCGTTACCCGAACAATCTTGACTGCGGCACTGCTCGAGCATCGCTCTCGGTTGGTCCACGCGCTCAGCGTAGCGATCATCACCGGTCAGTCGGTGCAGTTTGGCGTACCCCCAGAGGACGCATTCCAGCACGCGGCAATTGTCCACCGACCCGCGTCCGCTCTTGGGCGACCGCTTCGGCCTCGGCACCAACGGCTCGATCTTCTGCCACTGGGCATCCGTCAGCAGTCGGTATCTGGCCATCGATCCTCCTTTCGATGGCCAGTCCAGCATAAGCCTATGGTCGGGCGCAAGTTTACAGAGGGACCAGTTTTAAAACCGGTTCTAGGCGTCGGTGAACAGTTAATATCTGACCGGCGATGCACAGCGCGACACGCTGTACATACACATGAAGAAGGTCCGCCACCGTATTCACGCATATTCGGACATCCAATAGTACAGACTCAGTAGTAAGAAGATCTGGCGCTGCCTGTCAAATCCCCTTTCATGCTCTGCCAGCACCTGATCCACCGCGCGAAGGTCGAAAAACGAGGCAAACCGCGAGGCGCGGTCCAGCAGAACGTCTCTAAGCACATCCCTCTTCATGAACCAGGTTCTAGTCGGGGAAAGAAAGCCCTTCTTGGGTCGTTTCACAACCGAACTAGGTAGTAGTTGTCTCGCAAGATGTTTGTGCACAATCTTGCTCCGTCCCAATGCGATCTTGTAGTGGCACGGCAAAGATTCAACGAAGCGAACGACCTCGAAGTCGAGCATCGGAACTCTGCATTCAACTGAGTGATGCATGGCAATCTTGTCCGTGTAGAGCAACAGATCGTCAGCCAAGTTCATCCGAAGGTCAAGAGACATCATTCGTTCGACGCTCTTCGTACAAGTCTGGCACTGCAGAAGATCAAAGAAATACCGGAGGTATTCCGCTGACTTCGTGTCTCGCTGCCCAATCAAGGCGGGAATCTGCTTCTCCTCAAACACCGAATACGCGACTAAGAAGCGGTCAAGGTCGTCCCGCTCGCCAACACATCGCAGACCTCTGAGCAGTCGGTCATCTCGAAGTCCGATAATGCGAGCCAGAAGACGCAAGGGCCTCGCTAGTGCTCTTGGGACAAGGCCCGCGCAAATCTCGCCCTGATACCTTGTGTATCCGCCGAGTAGTTCATCGGCCCCCTGCCCACAGAGCACAACCTTTAGCGTGCCAGACACCAATTGCAGCAGATGAAACATTGGAATGACCGATGTCGTGGCCAGGGGTTCTTCGACTATCAGGGTGCACTGCCTCAGCGTGCTAAGGAACTCATGGAAGCCCATCCGCGTCACATGGTGCTCCATGCCGATGAGCGCAGCCGTTTCCCGCGCGCACGCGACCTCATCCGCCATGTCATAATCGGTGAACCCCACGGTGAAAGCCTTCGCGCGATAGGGCACATGCCTCTGCATCAGCGCAGCAATGACAGCTGAGTCGATGCCACCACTTAAAAGTACGCCCACCTCCACATCCGACATCAGCTGCCTCTTTACCGCCTCTTCGACAAGGGTACCGTAGTTTTTGACAGCCTCTCCATATGGGATGTGGATATTCCCACCTCCCCACGATGCAAACGCATATGTGCGTATCCGTAACTCTGGCCGCGAGAGATCGACCTCAAGGACGTGCCCAGGCCGCACCTTGTGGATGTGTCGGAACAGTGTGTCTGGCGAGGGTGAGTACCGCAGCCTCAAGAGAGTGGCCAGGTTTGCACGATCAACCTGGTCGTCCACAAGCCTTCGCAGGGGCCGAATCTCAGAGGAGAAGGCAAATGTGTGGCCCTGATGGAAATAGTAAAGCGGCTTGACCCCGAAGGGATCGCGGACGAGGAACAACTTCCTGGCCCTTGTGTCCACAAGACCCAGGGCGAAAATGCCGTTAAAATCGCGCGCTGCGTCAATTCCCCGCTGTGCAATATAGTGGAGAATGGTCTCGGTGTCAGAATGTCCGCGAAAGATCACGTTGTTGATGTCGGGTCTCAAGGCCATATGATTGTAGATCTCGCCATTATATACGACGCTATACATTCCACAAGGCGTTTGCATCGGTTGATGTCCGGCGGCGGTGAGGTCGACAATTGCCAGCCTTCGGTGGCCGAGAGTCAGATGGTGTTCGCCCACGGTCAAGCAGATCATTCCTGAGCCGTCGGGCCCGCGGTGGCTCATCAGATTGAGGATGCTTTCGTCGAAAGGTAGCCCAACTGTCCCCAGAATTCCACACATTAGCGGTATCTTCTAATGTATTCCGATAGAGCGTAGGCCATCCATCCCTGAGCCCATCGCATGTACGGAATTCGGTTTAGTCCGACCATGTGCTTTTGGTAATAGAAGTACCCGCGCATCTCATCCCAGAAGTTGTCGAGTGTAAAACGCAGGATGGCTTCAAGGCGCTCGTCGTAGCAGTTGTGCGGTGCTTTTGAGAGCGAGATAATGCCCTGAGCTTGGTTATGGATATCAATCGGATAAGTGCGCGAGGGCTTCCAGCAGAAGGCCCCATGTGGGGTGATCTGGACGCGAGTCATGAAGGCAAGGCCTCGGTCATAGGCCAGGAGGGCTTTGCGCCTAGTATCAGGGTCATCCAAGAGGCGTGCGGTCTCGAGAAGAGAGTCGAGCACAAATCCCTGGTGAAAGTCAATGCGCCCTAGGCGTTTGAGAGTGAATGAGTAACCGTAAGGCCAGCTTCCGTCGGGAGCCTGCGTGCGAAGGACAGTAGCGAGCAAGTCCTGCGCTAGTGTGCGTACGCTTGTGCCGTCGACCGTGTAATCCTGTTGCCCCGCGCTGCGCAGAAAGTGTAGAAAGAACTGGGCGGCGAGCATGCACGCATTAACTATGAACCGGGGACGTGGAGAGGAAGAGTAGCCGAGGAAGCTTAGACCTTGTACGTGAAAGACTTTGCCGTGCCGAACGGTGGCGGTGGCAATGCGTTCAGCGCAGTCCATGAGGTCGGGCGTTCGGGAGAGCCTGTAGAGTGTGAGAAGTGTACACCCGATTTTGGCATTCAGGAAGGTGAGAGGCTTACCGAGCTCATGCGTTTCCTGGGCGGTGACGAACGGAAAGTTCCTGCCCCAGGCTAGTTCGTGGCGGGTATCAATGCAACTCGTGCGTCGCAGGAGGTGCCACAAGTGATGGGCTCTTACGAGGTATTCCTCTCGGCCCTCGATGCGATAGAGGTTGATGTAGGTGTCCGTGAATAGCGAGAGCGCCGTGGGGTTGTGCATCTTGGTTATGCCGAGCAGGGCGCGGACATTCCAGGGCGAGGACTTGAGGAGGTGAATCGCAACGCGCTGGGCGAGAGGATGGCAGGCTGTTAGGCCGCGCAGCAGGCGGCTGTTCAGGGCGTCATAAGGGTCCCATCCAGCGTAATTCTCGCTCCGGACGTACTCTTCGAGCCTCGCCAATACGTGTCTAGCACGTTCCACCAGCAACGTCACTCCGGTTTCCCTTCCGAAAAGAGGGTCATCAGAAGGCGGTTGTTCTCAAGAGCTCGGCACCGAACCTTCTCGAGAGCACTCTCTTGGGTCGCCCGAATCTGCGCGCGGCTCTCAACGACAGTACGAAAGATTGCGATGAACCGGTCAGCATCCAGATCCCGGAGGTCGATGGCGTGGCTCTGCACCCCCAAGGCCTCCATGAATTCGCGAGACTTCTGTTGGTAGGCAATGGCAATGGTAGGGACGCCCGCCTTCAGCGCGAAGACGATTGAGTGTGTCTTTGTACAGATACACACATCCATGTTCCCAATGAGTGCAGCGGTGGCGAGAGGGCCCCAGTCGCCTTCGAGAATACGGCAGTGCTGTGGGTTCCTAAGTGCTTTAAGTATCCTCTGCGCCACCGGTCGATCACCGCCGTTATAGCGGCAATCCTCCATCGGGATGATGAGAATCTCGGCACCAAACTCCGCGCCGATTCGGTCGAGGATACGAGCCATTCGGGTGACGTATTCTTCAAGGGAAAAGAAGTGTCGGAAATAGAGATGGTGGATCGTCAGGCCGACGCGAAGGCCACCGCGGCATGACATGCGGTTGAGGTCAGGAATGCGGATGGCAAGGCCGAGGTCAGTCTCGAGAGCGAAGACAATCTCGCCCGTCAAATGAACGTTCGCCAGGCTGTCACAGTAGGCAAGAGAGGCCTTTTCCCGTACCGTCACGATGTCCACGCGCTTAAGGATGAAGTGGGTCATTGCGCGGGTGATTGGTCCGAGATGACCGAGGAAAGGCCCAATGGTCTCTGCATAGATCATTGTTCGCTTGCGCAGAGCGATGGCAAATAGCAGACCACAGAAATGTGATAGATTTGTTGAGACACTATTAAGGGTGGTGAAGAAATGTCCACCCGGGAGGACCACGACCTGGCTTCGCAGGTACAAGTCGATGGTTTTCTTCTTGAACCGCGGGACGAAGAGGCGCATTCCCGTACGGAAAGCCAAAAGCCATAGAAGGGAATAAGGAAGCCAAAGACCTTCGCGCAATGTATAAGCCACCTTAAGCAGTCTCGTGCGGGCGAGTTTGATCTGCCGGTAACTGACGAGCCAGTCAGCGGCTTGCACGCCGTACTCCTGACTTGCTCTACTGGGGTCATAGGAGGTCAGAGCAATTGCGAGATCGTTACATGTGCGCAACAGAGTCTGCTTCATGGCATGGATAACAGACGAGTCGCCCTTGTTGGCATTATAGTTTTGGATGATTAATAGGTGCTTCATGCCTGGCCTGACTCGCAAAGACGTTTGATGGCCTTGAAGTAGAACAGAACTGGCCGGTTAAGGAGTCGGAGCGCCGCGGCTAGGTCGACCTGGCTTAGGAGCCGGATGTGCAGGTAGTAAACGAATAGTCTCAGCTTCCTAAACAAATGGGGCTTTGCCCCGTAGGTTATTCCTTGGCTATAAAGGAGAGCCCTTCGGCCCAGCAGAAGCGGGAGCGCCGCTTGGTTACTCACAAGCTTTCGGATCATCACGTCGCGGTTTGCCTCAAGGAAGTCCGCCGCGGAGGCCTGAAGAAGGATCAGTTTGCCCTGACTGCGCATCTGTTCGAGGACGTCCAGAATCTGGCGGCTTCTCACGAGAATGAGGTTGACGCCGTCCTTGTTGTCGCGGAATCGCGGCAGCCATGCGTCACAAGCTGTGACGTCGGAGCAGAAACCTCCGGGATCGGCACACAACTGGCAGGCCGTAGGCGTGAAGACCGGTGAGGACAGGACTGTGCCCATAGACAAATAACTCCGATATGCTATTCGTTTAACCGAACCATTTCTGAGGGTCAGAGTCATGAAGCCGGGCCAGCCTCCACCACGGTTTGCGAGGTCTGCGACCGCAGACCTGGCGATCCTGCACTGTCGGAGGATGTAGTCATACGCAAGCAAGGATGGTGTGCGGCCGCAGACAAGGCTAATCTTGAACCTGAGAAGGCGACGCAGGGTCTGAAAGTGTTGCGAGGCTCTAAAGATTCCCTCAATATGACACGGAAGACCGACGACTGCGATCCGATGCCGATCGGCATCCAGCCGTAGCAGCACCCGGATGATCTCGTCAAAGGGGACTGGAGCGTATTGGGATCCCTTTGCATTGAGGATATCTTCCTCGCAGCAAGCAAGGTGTGCCCTGCATCGCAGGGGATCGTTGGCTTCTCTCTGGGTTACAACAGCGCCAGTAATGGTCCCGCTCCGGATCAGGTGGAGCAGCAACGTGGTTATGAACCCTCCGGACGCCGACTCCCTTCGGATGCGTTCGTCGCTGCTATAAGCGGCAAAGACGCTGAGGTAATCCCCTAAGCAAGGGTCCCAGTGCTTGGTGACCGGGCGGTTCGACCACGTCACGGGAGGGCAGCACGACCAGCAGAGGCCGCAATCTGTACATGTGCTCACATTGACGAGCGGTGCGAAAACCCCTTTTCTGCTGTCTAAGTGCATCCGAATGGCACCGACCGGGCAGATGCCGCTACATGTACCGCAGCCCGTGCATACGCCGTCCTGCGCGACCTCCGCGATGTGTGTTCGCTCTATCTGGGGCGCCACGATCTATCCCTCTGGAATGCGCCGAGAAAAGCCTCGGCTACTCCTCGGCGCATGCGACGCCGCCTGACTGCTGGCCACGTCGCGGTAGATTCCTTCGATCCGGGCTGCCACCTGCGGGGCGGCGAAGTGGTTTCGAGCATACTGGTGGTTGTGCTGGGCCATGCACCGCCGCAGGGCCGGATCCATCAGCAGCTGCTCCAGCCGGTCGGCGAACAGCTCAGGATCCAGGCCCTCGATCAGAAAGCCGGTCCGCCCCTCCTCGATCAGGTCGCGCAGGCCTCCCACCGGGCGGGTCACGATCGGCAGCCCGAAGGCCATGGCCTCCAGCACGGCGATGGGCATGCCCTCGCCGTAGGAGGGGAGGCAGAACGCCTGGGCACTGGAGAACACGCGTTGCTTGTCCGCCCCGCGCACATAGCCGGTGAAAATCACGCCCTCCAGCCCCTGATCGCGGACGCAGGCCTTGAGCGGCTCCAGCTCCGAGCCGTGGCCGGCTATGGTCAGCGTCGCCTCTGGATGCCGGACCTTGAGCAGCCGGTAGGCCTGGAGGGCTTCATACACGCCCTTGGGCCGCTCCAGGCGGGAGAGAAACAAGATGTTGAAGCCCCGGTTCGCCGCAGACGGCGGCTTGGTAAGCACACCCTTCGCCGCCGCGAGGGTCTGATCGCCCACGGCCGTGGTCTCAGTGAACACTGGCCCCCGGTAGCCCATGTCGATCAGATTGCTCTTGAACTCCGAACAGAGAACCACGAAGGCATCAGCCCGGAAATACACGGCCCGGAACAGAGGCATGAAGTATCGCCGAAGCCGGTGCTCGCAGCCCCGGTCCCAGCCGTGCATGAAGACCATGACCTTCTTTCCCAGCAGCTTGGCCAACAGCAGGAACATGCCGTCGCGAATGACGGCCTTGCTGCCCAGGGAGGGGTTCAGGTGAACCAGGTCATAGCCGTTGCGCAGCTGGCGCAGGAAGTCCAAGTAATCGCGCACAAACCGCCGCAGCCGATCCAGCCGACCGCTCTCGCCCGGCCGCTCACCGACGATGAAGTAGTCCACGTTCGCGCTCAGGTGCGGGCGAAGCATGCGGTAGAAGTTGGCCACTCCGCCCATCAGGTCCAGGTGCGGCGTGTTCAGCAGCACATGCACCGGACGGGCAGCAGGGATCGCAGGGGTCGTTGAACTCACGGCGGTCTCTCCAAGGACAGGTTATTGAGTTTCGCAAAAGTAATGCAAGGGAAAATGCCGATCTATGGTGCATGAGACCCTACGGCTCTGTGAAGACGTTGGAGCAACGACGGCGGCGGGCCGTCGCGCTCCTGAAGAGCGGCCTGACCATGCTGGAAGTCTCCCACCGGGTCGGCGCCTCGGTCGCCTCGGTGTGGCGATGGAATCAGGCCGTGAAGGAAGGCGGGACGGCGGCGTTGGCCGCCAAACCTGTTCCCGGCCGCCCGTGCAAACTCCGGGACGCTGAGTGCCGCCGGCTGCTAAGGTTGCTGTTGAAAGGGGCGATGGCGTACGGCTACCCCAACGAACTGTGGACGCTGAAACGCATCGCCCGGGTGATCCTCCGGGAGTTCGGCGTCCGCTACCACCCCAACCACGTCTGGCGGGTGTTGCGGCAGTTGCGGTGGTCTTGCCAGGTGCCCGAACGGCGGCCCGTGCAACGCGACGAAGAAGCGATCGAGCACTGGAAGCGTTACAAGTGGCCGCATATAAAAAAAGGCGCGAGAACTTGGGGCCCATCTGGCCTTCCTGGATGAAAGCGGCTTTTTGCTCATTCCCACGCGTCGGCGGACGTGGGGGCCCGAAGGTCAAACCCCCAAGCTTCCCTACAGCTACAAGCACGACCGCATCTCGGCCCTGGCCGTGCTCACCGTCAGCCCGATCCGCCGTCACATCGGCCTGTATGCCCGCTTCCAGCAGGACAACTTCAAGGCCGTGCACGTCGCCCCGTTCCTGCGGCAACTTCTGCGCCATATGCCGGGACCGGTCATCCTGCTCTGGGATCGGGGCCAGATTCACAAGGGGTCGGCGATCTGGCAAGTGCTGGAGGATTATCCGCGGCTGCACACGGAATCGTTCCCCACGTACGCCCCGGAACTCAACCCGGCCGAGCAGGTCTGGAACGAGTTCAAGGGGCACACGGCCAACAGTCTGCCGCTGGACAAACAAGATATCCGAAACAGCCTTCATGCCAACACCCGACGGGTCCGCCGTTCGCAGGACAAGCTGCGCTCCCTCATCCTGGCCTCCGAACTGCCATCGCCGTTGGGATAGCGCTTTGTTACATTACTTTTGCGAAACTCAATAGCACTCAAGCGACGGCAGGTCGGGCAGCCTTACAGGCGTGCGTAAAGGCTCTCCAGCAGTTGAGGCGTGCGCGTCCAGTCGTGGTGGTCGCGCCGCCCCCGGAGGGGCCCCAGGGGTCGTTGGTGGTGAACAGGATGGCGTCAGCTCCGGCCATGCCCGCCTACCTCCTCCACCGCAGCAGATTCTTGAGCACCTGCGGTATACCGTGGAACTGGACGACCATCCAGTTAAGAGAGGCGTCGTTGGCGATAGCCATTGTCGGCAGTTCGAACGGGTCCGTGTCTGGGCCGACCCAGCCTGGCCGCCGGAATACCTGCTTCGAGCATCAGATCATGCAAGAAGCGGCTGGGACAGATCAGGAGGTCGGCCTGGAGCCACTTGCCCAGCCACGCGTTGTAGTAAGCCTCTGCGGTCGTGACCAGCGAGACCGCCAGGCTCCCCTTGTGACAGCATGACCAGGCGCACCGCCAGAAGTGCCCGCCGACACACCGGCGGCAGACCTGTCCGACCGTCTGACCTTCATAAACTACCCCGCTCTCCCAAGGTTGGTGCCTGCGGGCAGCAACCTATCCGCGCGCCGATGCCACCTTCTGGGGAGCGGGGCTTCTCCTGGCCGCTTCCCCGCGCGGGGTTGGATACATCCACATGACTGCCAGCAGCGCAAACAGTTGGTATGACATCGTCAGGTCGCTTCTTGTCATGGATAGCGCTGCTATAGCTACGAGCAAGGGCAGTAGGTGCGCGCCGTTGCGCGTGGTAAATGCCCACAACTGTTTCCGCCGGGGGATCAGGAAGAATACCGCAAGGGGGGCCACGATCAGCACTGTTCCCACGACGCCGGTCTCGCACAGGAGCTCGAGTAGTAAGTTGTGGGCATAATCGCGGTCCGCCCGGGGATCATACCCGCCTAATCCATGGCCCAACAGAGGTCGCTCCTCTAGCCGTCTTACGGCTGTAGTCCAGTCGGTGTCTCTGTTGAGACGTGATAGGACGGTCCGCTGTGTGTCAAAGGGGGTGGTGAGATACGGGTTCTCGTGCAACAATCCCGCGACCACGAAGGCTGCAAGCGCAACACATGATAGGACCAGCACGGTCGCGGGGAGGGTGACGCTCCTGGGTTTGCCGAGCATGGCGCACACAGACACGACTGGTATGATTACCATCCACTTGCGCTCGCCGCCGGAGTTGATGACAAGCATCCCTGCCCCAAAAGCCACGAGCGTCAGAAATGTGAAGAGGCGCCTGCTCAAGTGGGTGTTTGCCGAACCGCAGAGCAACAGGGCAATGCCGACCCCGGCCAATGAAGACAGCATGAGTGTAGGCGGTTGAATCTCATCTCCGTAAACGGACGGAAGCCTAACGCCGCAGGGCGTCCATATGCTGGAAGGCAGGAACTGCGGTATCGAGCAAGCCATCACGCTGTAGAACAGTACAGATCCGACTATGCTCAACATGCCCAGTGCCCAGAGGTCCACGAACTTGCTGCCGACGAGGAAAGAGAATGCGAGCACGGCGAGCGGCAGGAACAAGGCAAAGTAGGCCAGTTTTGAGCGGGAGTACTCCGACTCTGGACCTCGGAAGTATGCGAGGACGAGAACGCCCAGAGTCCACAACAGCCACAGGATGGGTGCTCGCCATCGCATGCGTACGATCGGCGCAGCGGAGCCGAAGCACAGCAGGAGCACGAGGCCGAGGGCTACGCTCAGACCGCCGCCCAGGTGGGGAATGCCGAATGTGAGTGCGAATTGTCCCATAATCGGCGGCGCCAGCCAGATAAAGAAGACCCCAAGGACTTCCCTGCTAACTCCGAAACACACGATTGCCGCGCTGACAAGCGCCCAGGCGAAACCGGGCCACCCCGGAGGCAGAACCAATAGATAGGCAACAGCCAGGGACATGCCCAGAAGTTGAAGATGAAGCCCCCCGACAGGGCCCAGCGGAGCCATTCTCGGCCCACGTCTGAGCGGCGCAAAGCGAGTCAGGCTGGGCTCCAGTTGCCCAGGATCGCGCTCTGGCCGCCTACTCAAGGAAACCATTCCATTCAGCCTCTGCGCTCTCTGCGCCAGGGTCGCCCGCCCACGCATGCTGAGGTGGCAAGCCCTCGGCACGTTGAGCGTGCGATTCGCAGATACCGTTCTCTGCCGCGTGTGCAATAGGGTTGAATAGGAGCATTAGTTCCTGCTCCGCCTAATACTGTCCATGAATGCGAGCCGTTGGCCTTCCTTGGGTACAACATCCAGGTGACGGATCTCCTCTCTGGGGACCCGTTTACCCATGGCGCTACAGACAAACCGTTCGATCCTGGTGAAACTTGAGATCACGTTGTCCGGCGTGTTCGGGATCTGCAGTAACCAGGAAACGGGGGCGGGAAAATCCGTGTCTCTGTAGCCAATAATCGTTGGAATGCCGTAGGCCAGGTACTCCCGAACTTTCAGGGCACAGGCTTCGTGCATTTCCTTTCTGTGGAGAGCCAGCGTGCCCAACGCCACATCGGTTTTGGCGATAATCTGTAGGTACTCCGCACGGCCGAGTAACCCGTGAAGCGAAACGTTCTCTGGGACAGTCGCCGACCCTAGATTGTCACGTAAAGGCCCGACGAGGTCGAAGTGCCACTGTCTGAAGTGAGCAGCCAACGACATGATCTTATCCACTCCGTGCCACGGCATGCCCGGCCCCCCCAGAAACACCAGCCGCGGGGTGGGATTGCTCGGTGCCCGCAGTTCAGGGAACAGGGAAAGGTCAATGCCGTTTCCCAGCACGAGCGTTGGCTTGCCGAAATCGGCAAACTTGCTGGCGATCTCATGCGTGACCGCCACCAAGCCGCGCGCCCTCCTCGGGATACGCGCTCGAGTCGCCAAGTAGTAGAGGCGCTGCGTGCGAAAAGGCCATGACTTCAGCTCGCCAAGATCATATGAGTTGATCTCAAGTATGGCTGGGACACGCTCCATGAGCATGCCAAGACCAGGGAAGTTCATGGACGTGCGTGTGTAGACGAGGTCCGGTTTCCACTCCATCACTTTCCTCACAAGGGCACGTGAGCGCCACAACCGAGCGAGTTTCGTGAACCCCTTCACCGTCTCGATGGGTAGATCCGTCAGACCAACCCACAGGGATTCACTTCGGGACATGGCGAAGAGCATTACCTCATGGCCCCGGGCCATCCAGGCTCTTACCTGACTCAGCATCTTCTTGCCGGGACCGTTCTCGGAGTTCAGGCCACCGAATGTAAGGTAGGCCAACCTCATGCACGGAGTACGCATGGCCATATGCTCCTAAATGCTACTTTGTCAACATGGGCTCGGTAGGCTTTAGCCATTCTACGCCGCCCGCATCGCGGCCTTCGTCTGGTCCCGCAGGTGCTCGAGGACGTTGCGGATTTTATACACCCGGCACCGCTGGAGGGGGTTGGAGGCACCGTAAACCGCGTCGATGGCCGCCCACAGGGCCTTCGAGCCGTCGATCGCGAACAGTCGCCGCCGGACGGCTCTTGCACCGTACATGGCGGTTGCACATGCGGAAGCCCCGCGTCATTGCCCCGACTCTGGACTGTATGCATGTCATTAAGCGACATGGTCTATCTCCTAAGCCCGAGCCTGTGCGCTACTCTTGCAGCTCCCGACCAGATGCCGCAGCACGCCTTAACAAGCGGGTTCCTTCTGTCCCTGTAGATTCTGAAGTACGGGATCTGCCGGGCGCCGAACGAGCGAAAGGAACGCTCCACATTCTGGATCATCGAGCCCTCGAAGTCGAATCGCTTCGTGCGGGTTGCGACATACTCGATAGCGCGCTTGACCAGAAGCGTTGCGGAGTTGCTGCTGCGGCAGTCGGGGTCAATCGTGCTGATGAGGTAGTAGGCCGCCCTCGGGTCGAAGACCACGAAGATGGCAGAGTGGATGTGGCCGTCGACGTCCACGGCGAGCCAGGTCTTGCCGGCGTTGTGCTGGTGGGTGGCGCGATGGATGCGCTCGAAGAGCTCGTAGGTGTAGACAATGGTGTCGCCCGCCTTGCGAAGGGAGGTCGCGTGATGGTCGTAGAAGTCCCTTGGCGGCATGTCCTCGCGCACCTGGACGAGTCTCTCGGCCTTCTTGATGTTCTTGCGCTTTGAGTAGGCGAAGTTGGCGAAGACGGCCTCAGGGTCGGTCAGGTCCTCGATGACATACGTATAGCGGGTCGTCTGCCGGTAGCCTGCCCAGTAGAACGGCAGCCAGTTGGCAAACGAGTGATGACATTGGGCGACGAAATGGTCCGCTCTCGGAATGGCGGCAACGAGCGCTCGTAGCAGTTCCATCTCGCCGGAAAGCTGCCGCTCGTATTTCTCCGCCGTTGGCGGCGCCAAGAGCACGCCCAGCGTCTGGGTGAGCGGCGGCATGCCGATCGCCTCGTAAGCGAGACGCCGCCGCCGCACCAGCGGCATGCCGGCAACAATCCTATCTCCCTTTCGGAGTGTGAGAATCTCGTAGCCATTGGGGCAGACAGCATCCAGCCACCACGAGCGGCAGAAGATACAGCCTTGGGGGGAGTTGTCGACGAACTGATCCCACTGACTCAAGTCGTCGCGTGGCTTAAGGGTGCTTGCAGCCAGACCGGCGCTCATGTCACACCCCGCCCCCCGATCCGATCCGCCACCGCCGGCGCACCTTGCAGCTTCTGCATGCCCGCAGCGTGTTCTTGCGGAACCCCGGCATCTATCATTGGCCGAACCTGTAGCGTTGTAGTATTGACGCCTCCGCGCTCGCGCGGTCGCGTCTGCTACACGGTTCCGCACCCTGGAGGCGTCAGCTGGCCAGTGCCGCCAGCAGCCTCTCGTAGAGCCGCCGATGATAGGAGCCGCTCCTCCCGAGACTGCTATTGTGCCACAGGACGACGAACTCGCCATCATGCCTCCGGGTCGTTTGCATCAGTTCGAGGCACCGCTGCAAGGCCTCGTCCTCCTGGAGCCCCATGTAGCGAGCGTCGCTCAGGGTGCCGTCCATGATAATCAAAGGATGCTCTTCGATCCCCATCTCGCACATCCGGACGGGGTCGAAGAGCGGTATCGGGCGGCACACGCCGAGCCTGAAGCCCGCGATGTCGGGATAGCCGAGCGTCGAGTCCCAGCGTATGCCCGCCTTCGCCAGGGCCCACCCGTCCTCGACCTCGCGCCATGCGAGATAGTGGCAGCGATTGCGGCGGATCGGGAAGCCGCACGCTTCTTCAAGCCTGGCCTTTTCCTCGGCGATGCGCTCAAAGCGTCCTGCGGCTTCATAACTGGTGTGGAGCCCAATGCTTGCCCCCGATTGGAGGACCGTCCTGAGAGTTTCTCTGGCGGCCTTGCTGCGAATGTCGTACGTACCGTCGAACCGGGGGTTACCACCGGCCATAAGGAAGTACACGGCCTCGCTGCGGGGACATGATGGAGCCTGCCCCAGGCCGGCATCGAGGGCAATCAGGTCCTCGAATGTGTCGAAGGGCTCTCTCTGCAACCCGAATACCACGCGCAGGCTCTCGGGAATCTGCTGCCACGACTGGCGTCCAAGCAGCACGCTCGCTGCCGTGCGCAGAACCTGCGTTCGTCGGCGAAACTTGCGCAGGTGGTCCACGTCATGCGTCAGGAGAACGGAGAACTTCCTCTTTGGCTCCGGGACATTAACACCCACTTCGCGAAGCCACTTTCGCAACAGGGCCGCGTACTCATCCACGATCGGGTGGTCAATGAAGCCTGCGCGGTACGGCAATGATTGCTTCCCAGGGAACCGGCCGTGCTCGTCACGAAGATCTCGTCGGACAACTTCCTCGTACCGCGTCACCATAAAATACGTTGAGGCGATGATGTCGGCGCGGATGACTAGGCAGTTGCCCACGCGCTCAACACCGGGACTCCCGAAGAGTAGGGGGACTCCATCGATCGACTTTAGCGGGGTAGTCGGCAGCGAGGCGATCGTGCCGTACTCCTTGCCGAAGAAACCACTCGGCACTATGTAAAGAATCGGTTCATCAGAGGCGCCCACAGCAGCCCCTTGGTAGCGGATCCATCGGCGGGCTTGGTGCAACAAAGGGCCTTCCCCAAGAAGAATCTGGAATGTGTACTCCACGCAGGCGCTCCACCGTTCCTCTGGTAGCATCTATCGCGAATCTCCAAGGCCGAGGGTGCAGGCGACTCTTCGCGCGCCGGAACGGAGACCGAGAAGACACCTCACGACTGCTCCACGTGAGTCCTTTACAATCTGGAAGTAGGGCACCTGCCGGGCGCCGAACGAGCGAACGAAACGCTCCACATTCTCGATCATAGACCCTTCAAAGTCGTACGGGATACCCAGTTCGTGCGCCACTTCGATGGCGCGCCATGTGGCCAAGACTTTTGCGCCACTGGCTCGCAGCACCGGGTCTCCACCCGACATGAGGCCGTACATGCACTTCCCGTCGTACACCACGTAGAACGCCGCGTGCACACGCCCCAGCGAGTCCCTGGCGACGAAGATGCTGCGAGAATGGTGGGCCGCGCATGCGGCATCGAGTCGCACCACCAATGTCTCGCTGTATGGCAGCCTCATCCCCTGGCGTGCAAAGGTCTTCCGGTTCATGTCCAGAAACAATTCAATATCGTCCGACGGCGTGACTCTTATGCCCTCCTTCTCGGCTTTTCCAAGCGCGTTTCGGCACCTGTTCGCCATACCGGCGCGTATTTGGTCGAGGTTCGAGGTGTCTTCGATCACATACGTGTACCGCGTCGTCTGGCTGTAACCGGCCCAGTAGAAGGGAAGCCAGTTGGTGAGTGTGTGATGGAAGTTGACGGTGAAGTGGGCGACCGAGGGAATGACCCTCACCGTCTCCCTCAAGAGATCCATTTCCGCCGAGAGGCGGCCCTCGTACTTCTGAGCACTTGACGGCTCAAGCAGCAAGCCGAGGGTCTGGGTGAGAGGCGGCATGCCGATCGCCTCGTAAGCGAGACGCCGCCGCCGCACCAGCGGCATGCCGGCCACAATCCTGCCCGCTTTGCGCAAGATCAGAATCTCAAACTCCTTTGGGCACACGGCTTCAAGCCACCACGAGCGACAGAAGATGGTTCCTTGAGGAGAGTCGTCCACAAAGCGGTCCCATTCAGACGGGGCGAACCGGGTCCTGCCGGACAGAGTTTGCACTTCGTAGCCAGACATCCCTTCTGTGCTCCTACAGTGGCCGAAACCGTGATGGCGGCCCGCCAATCGCAGGGCCAGAAAACCGGCTCAGCGGCTTACCCCTATTCTTCTCATGAACCGCCAGAATGCCTGTCGGACATGCGTGTCTTGTCGCAGCAAGTAGATATAGCAGGGAGCAGAGACTGCGAGGGCAACGGCCAGGATATAGACTGAGGACAAGTTTACCCACCATCGGGCCGCGGCCGTCATCGCTATGGGAAGGGCGGCGTTGACGAGATAAGGCCTGAGTGACACCACAATCCTCACCAATGGTACGCCGACAGTAGAGAGTATGTAGTGAGCACGCCATGCGTATCCAAGTGCGCTTACGACGCTGAACAAGAGTACCGCGGCCTTAACGTCTCTCAACAGGACTGCTCCAAGCACGAGGGATGCGACCCGTGATGTAAGCAGAAGCACATTGAAGAGGAACTCCGTGCCTTGACATTCGAGAACATCAAAGAGACTTGTCAAGGTAGCAGTTATGAGGACGAAGAACATGTACGGCACAAGAATCGCAGCATAGAGGCCCGCTTCTGTCCATTTGATTCCGAAGAGCACTGAGAAGATATCCGGACCTATGATGGCCACCATGAGCAGCGGGAGGGTCATCAGCCCCGTCAAGCGTACGCACACTTGCTCAACCAGCTGACCGAGGTCTTCGCCGGCGGCTTTCTTCTCGGCCGCCCTTTGGAAGAAGACCTGCGAAACCGCTTGGGCAACAAGCATTACCGGCAGCGCGACAAGGGCTAGCGCACGGGAATAGAGCCCTACGACAGCGGTCCCAAAGAACGCGGCCAACAGTATTGGCGGCACTTGATGGGAGCCGGTATTCACCAGCCCGGAGAGGGCGCTGAACGCCGGGAATTTCACATATCTTCTTGCCATACGCCACATGGAGCGGGCTTTACAGTGCCTGGATATGTAGGATACGTCGCGAGGGAGATACCACAAAAGCGCGCCAACCTCGCAGATTGGCGTGACGAGTTTGGCCATGACCAGGCTGCCTCCCGAAGTATAACCAGCGCAACCCGCACCGATGGTTGCTGCCACGCCAGAGGCTCCACAAGCAACGCTGACTGAGGCGAGCCGATGGAAACGTCTGTGCCGGGAGTTCCAGTATCGTAAGGGGAGAAGGATGCCCTGCAGAAAGAGGGCCAAGGGGATCAGCCACGCATAAGGCACGAGTTCGGAAGCCTGAAGTGTCTCCAAGACCAATTGGCCGCAACATGCGATTGCCGCTAATGACAGAAGGCTGATTGCTGCAGGAAGGATGAAGCACAACCCCAAGAGGGCGGCAGCATCGACGTCATCTTCCGGCAACATGATTGCCAGCTCATACCGCAGACACGACACAATGGCGAAGAAACCCACGATGGAACCGAAGACCGCGGCAAGGCCGAAGGCCTCGGGATCGAACAGGCGCGAGGTAACTGGCGCGACCAGGACTGCTATGGTCTGGGCCAGGACTGTTCCGCCGCCAAGGGCGAGCACATTGCCGACGAAACTCGACTTGCCTGTGGAGGGCGCGCGAACAGAATCATCCAGTAGTGACACGCCGTTTCCCGCCCGGTGGTGGGAACTCGTTGTTATGCCTCCGAATATGACTGTGAAGACACCGTGACAGGATTGCAGGAAGGGCTGGTGAGCTACGCGGCACTTGAGAGATCGGAACCCGTTCGTTTCCTCAAGGCCGTCCCGCCGCATCGGCAGACACTCGACTGACCGCGGACTTGGAGAAGTCTACCGTCCCAACCATCACACCTCGGACCTTTGGTACCCGGTGGGGCAGCAGATAGGCAGAGAGGGCCGCGCGCGGCGGCCCGCCGGCAGAGGCGGCGGCGCTGAGGGGGAACAGTCGGGCAATGATCGGCGCCGTGACAAGTCCCATCAGCACGGAGAGCCCACGACCGAGAGCAAGTTTCGCGGTGCCAGAGCCTATCGCATACATGACAGACTGCTCGTCCTGTTGGTCGGAAGCATTGTCCACTCAGGTTGTTGCAGGGGCCGCATCCAAAGGAGCGTGGGTAAGCGCAGCCACGATGTGTTCTGCGCCGTGGCCGTCGCCATAAAGGTCTGTGGGATGAGTTGCAGGCAGTCCGGCTCCGGCTGACTCGAACGCTGAGACGGCAGCAAGAATCGCCGCTGGCCTCGCGCCACCCAGGCGGTTGCAGCCGGTTTGGACTAGTTCGACCCATTCGGTCTCGTCCCGCAAAGTAACACATGGCACACCGAACCAGTAGGCTTCCTTCTGGACGCCGCCGGAGTCGGTCAGGATCAGACGAGCGTTCTTCTCCAGCATCAGCATGTCGAGATACGGCACCGGCTCGATCACGCGGACGCGCTCGCCGAGGCCTTTGAGGCCCGGGCCGAGCATCTTGCGCGTCCGCGGATGCATCGGCAGGACGACCCCCGCATCGATCCGCCGGAACGCTTCCAGGATGCCTGCCAGGCGCACCGGGTCGTCGGTGTTTTCGGCCCGATGGACTGTGGCCAGGCAGAACGATTTCGGTTCGAGGCGGAGCCGCTCGAGGATGCGGCTCGACTCGGCCGCAAGGTCCGCGTTGAACAGGGAAGAGCAGGGCCGACAAGTGGTCGGCCACGACGCGGTTGACCTCCTCCGGCATTTGCCGGTTGAAGGACCGCAGACCGGCCTCGACATGGGCGACCGAGATGTGG
>Ga0307380_10002562_pt1 | contig 25725 bp, 22 predicted proteins | sample UN3MG_FD_202239 | JGI IMG/M metagenome (GOLD analysis project Ga0307380, IMG submission 202239) | Soil microbial communities from Risofladan, Vaasa, Finland - UN-3 | ecosystem: Environmental > Terrestrial > Soil > Coastal area > Acid sulfate soil | place: Finland: Risofladan, Vaasa | collected... | reverse complement strand
GTCGTTGGGGCAAGGCTTGCCTTGCCCCTACGACCCGGGCTGGAGCCGGCCACTCGTCACCCGCTCGACTTGCTCTCCACGCACAGGTAGCCGTGCGCCTGCGCGTGGAGCGGACACCCGCCGCCGCAATTGGGGAAGCGGGCGCAGGCTCGGCACTCGTCCGGCGCCCACTCGCGGTTGCGCAGGGCCAGCGCCGACGCGTGGTTCCAGATATCCTCCCAGTCGTCGCCGAGGATGTTGCCCAGGCCCTGGTAGCAGCTCTGGCAGGGGATCACCTGGCCGTCGGGCTCGATACACATATTCTCCTTCGCCGCCGTACACCTTTTCGGCCCCAGCCCCAGGTTTACCGGATCGAGATCACAGTAGCGGGTGGGCGTGTACCAGACGAAGCGCATCCCCAGCGCCACCGCGCGGTCGCGCAGGCGCTCCAGCCGGGGCGCGAGCTCACCCTCCGACAGCCCCTTGCCCGAGGCCGCTCCCCCCCCGGAGTAGATGAGGCTGTTGCACGCGAAGTTGCGCACGCCCAGCTCGCACAGGAACTCCAGGGTGGGCTCGAGGCCGGCGGCGTTGTCGCGGGTGATGGTGGTGTTGGTGACGACGAACAGCGGCGCCGCCAGCGCCTGCTTGATCCCCGCCACCGTCTGCGCCCACGCGTCGCAGCCGACCATGGCGTTGTGGACGCGCGCGTCGTGCGACTCGAGGGTAATCTGGACGTGATCCAGCCCCGCCGCGACCAGCTCGCCCACGAGGTCGGCGCTCAGGCGGCGCCCGTTGGTGATGAGGCCGGTGACCATGCCGATGTCCTCGGCGCGCTCCACCAGTTGCACCAGGTCCGGGCGCAAGGTCGCCTCGCCGCCGGTGAAGCACACATGGGGCACGCCCAGAGCCCACAGCCGGGCCAGCACCTGCCGCCACTGCTCGGCGGTGAGCTCCGCCGGGCGGCGGTCGCCGGGGACGTAGCAGTGCTCGCAATCATTGTCACAAGCGTAGGTCAGCGCCAGGTCCATGCGATAGGGCGCCGACAGTTCGACCTGGAAAGGCTCCACCATCTCGACCCCAAGGTAGGTGAAGGGGCACACGTCCTCGCGCTCGCGCAGGGTGGTAACGGCGAGGCGGACGCGCTCGAAATCATGGGCGAGGGTGCGGCCGCGCGCGCGGAAGACGCGGCGCAGGCGGCGCGCCGCCGCGGCCGGCTCGACCTGCTCCAGTACCAGCTTGGCCATGAGGGCGGCGGTGGAGTTGAGGTGAATGATGCGCGAGGCGTCGAGTACCAACAGCCCTGAGCCGTCACCCTCGACGCGCAAGTGGGCTCGCAGATGGCGTTCCCCTTCGTCCAGCCGGTAGTGATACATGCCGGGCGCGACGGCGCCTGGCCGGCTGTCACTCCGCGGTTGCTTGCTGTCGCACTTGCCCAATCGGCACTCCACCCGCCCGGATCCCACACCCCGACTCGCCGGCCTAGCGGCCGCCGCCCGCGCACGCGCAGGCGCAGCTCGCGCACGCACAGGCGCACGCCCCGCCCCCGCCCCCGCCACTGCCGCCACTCTCCGCTAGGTCGGAAAGCACCTGCTTGAGATGCGGCACGAAGCTCGGCGGATTGGTCTCTCGCGTTACCGCCTGCGCCAGCGCCCGCCGGTCGGGCACCAGGCCGCGCGCCATGCGCTCGATGCGGCTTGCCACCCGATCCGCGAACTCGCGCCCCGGCACCTCCAGCCGCGGCGATTCCTCCGGCGACCGCCGATGCCCCCGATACTCCCATCCCTCGCGATCGCGGTCGCTCCACCAGCGGTCACGCCACGGCATGCGCTCCTCGCGCCCGAAGCTGTCCTCCATGCGCCGGCTGTAATCCTCGTCCGCCATCGTCCATTCGGCGTTCTCATCCCACTTACGGGACTTGTCCAGCGGTGTCTGCGCCGCTGTCACCTCCCGCCACGCCTTGCCCACGAGGTAGCGGTAGTAGTCGGCGGTCTCGCGTCGGTTGTAGCCGCGCAGCTTATCGTTGACCAGGCGCACGAGGTCGGTCACGATGGACTGCATGGCGTCGGCGGGCAGGGGGCCGGTGAGACGCTTGCCCATCGCCCGCAGCCAGGCGGTTTCCCACGGCTGCAAGTCCGCCGGGGCCGCGCTCGTCGCCTCGACCACCAGGGGATCGAATGATGGTACCCGGACCGCTCCCTTCTGGGCGAGGCCGAACGCGATCATCGCCGCGATGCGGTCCAGCGGCAGTTCCAGCAGCACCGCCGCCTCCACCGCGGTCAGCCCCCGGCGCACCCCGTTGCCCTCCATCGCCAGCGCCGGTGGCAGGTAGTCCAGCTTGCGCAGCTCGTTGGCGCGGCTGAGCGCCAGCGCGACCGCCAGCAGCCCCAGCGCCACCAGGCCGGCGACCACCCCCGGCGTCGCCCGCCGCCGCAGCTCCTTCCACAGCGCCGCCAACCGGCTCTCGCGGTACACGACCTCGACGTAGCGCTTGGGGAAGGAGACGCCGAAGAGGTACTGCTGCGAGGGGGAAGCCTGAGGTCGCCGCCAGGTGAAAGCGATGCGGTCATCTATCGTCCGCGCGTCGTCGAAGCGCTCACGGTGGTAGCGCGTCTGGTCGCCGGTGACGCCCGGCGGGAAGAGGATGGTCACCGTCAGGTCGGTCGTGCCCTCGGCGTAGTCTGCGCCGTACCAGGTAGGGCTGAACTCGATGCCCGCGTAGTCGGGGTCGGCGCGGTCCTGGTACACCATGTGCGGGTTGTTGATGTGGAAGTGGAGGGTGCCGCTTTCACCGGCGCCAATGGGCCGGGGCAGGTGCACCTCGACCCCGCAGTCCACGGCCGTTGAGGGGCGAATGACGAAGACGCGCTCGCCGTCGAGTTGCGCCTGGGCGCGGTCCAAACGATAGTGGTCATTGGGCAAACCGATGTCCACGACGTCAATGGACCTGCCCCCGGGCAGGCAGTTGAACCGCAGCTCGTACTCGACATCAACCGAGCCGTCGCGCTGGATGGTGACCACCGAGGCGTTGCGCTCAACCGCGAAGCGATAATCCGCCGCCGCGCGCTTGGGCTGGCTGACAATCACAGCCGCGACGGCGATCAAGGCGGCGATCAAGGCCCGAACCCTCACCACCTGGGCTCCTCCTCGAGGCGATAGGCCGCGCCGCACGCAGGACAGGTGATGATCGCGTCCGCCCCCTGCATGTGCACGCGCTGGTCCTCCAGGCTGCGCCCGCAGCCGGGACATCGGGCTTCCCGAATCGCGGGCCGGCGCGGGCCCGGCGTTGCGTCTCGGTCCCGCACCCGCAAGTGCGCCTGTATCACCACCAGCCCGATGCCGACGGCTGCCAGCACCATCGTCGCTCCCGCCGCCGCGCGCGGGCCGGGGTGCCGCACGCTCGCGGCGACCAGGAACACCAGGCCCAGCGTCCCCAATGCCAGAGCTGCAGCGCCGCCCAGGGCGCGCCCCAGGCATCCCGCGATGGAACCGCTCGGCTTCATTCCCGCCCTCGCGGGGCCACGTCCCTAGGTCAGAGACCGGGATGGCGACCTTTGGGCCTAGCCACGCGGTGCCGGCGCGCCGGGGTCAATCGAGGGATTCCTCACGCCTCCAGGCGAACGAGGCTTCGAAACACTCGCCCCCGGGATCATCCGCGCCCTTTGCCGTCTTGAGTTTCAGACACCACACCTGAGACCCGGAGATGACCGTGCCCACGGCAGGGGAGACCGTCGCATGGGCGCAGTTCTTGCAGGCGCGGGGATCACACGGGGTAGGGGATGGGGCCTGGGCGTGGAAATCAGCCGCGCACTGAAAGCAGATCGTGCGCCTGATGGAGTTGGACGCCCCACACACCGGGCACTTCATCATCTGCACGGCACACCTCCCGGGCGCGATTCCGCGCTCCGGCACGCACCGCCGTCACTCGCCCCGGGTGGGCGATTGCTGGTGGGACGGCAAGGGCGAGAGCACCTCCTCTTCCGTCCAACCGAACAGGCGTATGGTGCGCCTGGCATTCCGCCCCGCGACTACCGCCTTTAGCTCCATCTCGTCCGGCTTCGGCTTCGGCCGCCCGTGTACCTGGGCATCCTCCTCAGTATTCGCTAGGTTGAAGGCCGAATAGTCGCCATCCTCGATAGCCTCACCCATGGTCTGCTTCAAGCTGTTCAGGAACAGGTGCCAGAAACCAACCCCGACCAGGGCCAAGACCAACAGGATGAGCAAAGCCGGCGCGCGGCGATCGCGCCTGGTGAGCTTGGCGACGATGAACCCCACCAACCCAATGATCGCCAGCGCTATGAGAACGATGTAGCCGAGTCTTGCCAGCCCCATAGTGCTTTCCAGTTTACCATAGCCCGCGCGCTTTTTCAACTGCTATCGGGCGGGATTCTTCCAGCGTCACCATGCCATAGGTCCACCAGGTCTGCCAGTGCCCATGTGGCCGGCATGGGCGCCGACTCCCTGGTCGCCTCGCCGGCCGGAGCCCCACGAAACGCGACTCCCGCGTGTCCCCGCGCAGGCCGTCCGGTCAAAGGCCCCCACGCGGTAGCAGACTTGCACGAATCTCCCCCGCAGGACAACATGGCCCGCACAGCGAAAAGAGTGTACATACGAGCCCCCCGCGAAGCACTGATATCAGGTGTCCTGGGGGCGGTGACGTGGCTAGGCGCAGAGCGCCGCCATCCCGGCCCGAAGGGGCCTAGGGACCTGCTCCGCGCCGCGATGGGTTTGCGCCCCGACGCCGCCGGGGCCGGAAAGGGAACCATGACCTCACGACAACGCCTGTTGGCGCTGCTGCGCGGGGAGCCCGTTGACCGCTGCGGGGTGTGCGCCTACGGTTTCGACGGCTTCAACTGTCCGCATCTGAGCAACCAGCCCGGCTGCGCCGAGCTGGTCAAGCTGATTGACGCCGAGACCGAGGTCATGCTCGGCTGGGCCCCGCGCACCGAGGGCAACATCTACCTTTCCGCCTCCCCCGACGTGTCGGAATCCGAGGACCGCCGCGTGGAGGAAGACCACACCGTCATCCGCACCACCATCCACACCCCGCGCGGAGACCTGCATTCGCTGTGCGTCCGCCACGAGGGCGTGGAGACGACGTGGAAGGTGGAGCATCTGCTGAAGACCGAGGAGGACGTCGAGCGGTTCCTGTCCATGCCCTACGTGCGTCCGCGGGTGGACGGGGATGACTTCGCGGAGGCGGTGGCGCGCATCGGCGAGCGGGGCCTGGTCATGCTCGGGATCGCTGATCCCATTTGTCACGTCGCGGACCTGTTCGAGTTCGGCGAGTTCACGGTGCGCGCATGGCGCGAGCCGGCGATCATCCGGCGGCTGCTTGACGCGATGGCGCCCCGTGTGTACGACTGGCTCGACGGCGTGCTAGCACTGGGCGTCCGCGGCGCGGTGGTGCGGCTGTGCGGCCCGGAGTACGCCAGCGAGCCGTACCTCAGCCCAGCGCTGTTTCGCGAGCTGGTGACGGAGTACGATCTGCCCATCGCGCGCAAGATCCACGACGCGGGGTGCTACCTGCGGCTGCACAGCCACGGTCGCCTGGCGAACATCCTCGACGCCATCCTCGAGCTGGAGCCGGACATTCTGGAGCCGGTGGAGGGGCCGCCGAGCGGCGACATCACCATGGCGGAGCTGGCGCGGCGTGTGGGGCGCCAGTGCGTGCTGATGGGAAACCTGGAACCGCGCGATCTGGAGCAGGTAAGCGAGGAAAAGGCGGAGCACCTGGTGCGCGAGATCATGGAATCGGCGGCGGGGCAGGCGCCGCTGATCGTGGCGCCGACGGACGGGCCGATCAGTTTCCCGTTATCGCCGATCTACGCGCGCAACCTCCGCCGCTGGATAGAGACGGCGCTCAAGTGGGGCGGAAGCTATGATTGGAGTTGAGCGCCGGCGATCGGCGGGGGTTCCTCGCCGCGCGACGCCTGCTTACCCGTACTTGTAGGCGACGCCGAGACCGGGGGGGAGCGGCGACGCGATCGGACAGGTCAGAGGTAGTCCAGTTCATCCCTGCGCAGCCGCAGTGCGGGCCCCGCGGCAGTGGACTCTTTGCCATCACCGGCGGACTGATAGTCGTAGGGGTGTCGCGACCAGTCAACTGCCGGCCACACGCTGACAACTCGCGTCGTGCGAATCAGCCACTCCAGCAGCAGGCGTCGGCACTGATGCACGAGCTCGCGGCAGTCCGGGTGGTGATAGAGATTGCGCGTCTCGTTCGGGTCGTCCTGCAGGTCGTACAGTTCGCCAACGTCCTCGCCGCCAAACATCTCGGGCTGGTAGTGGACGAACCGCCAATTCCGCCAGCGCAGGGCTTTGCTCCAGGGATTCTCCGTAACCGCCACCTTGCGCACCGGCTCGCCGTCGCCGCGGAGCAGGCCTGACAGGTCGCGGCCGTCCACCGTGTCCATCGCCGGCAGACCGCACAGCGCGCTGATGGTGGGCGCGATATCCACCGCCTCGACGAGCTCTTGGCACACCGCGGCGCCCGGAGTGACGCCCGGCACGCGCCAGATCGTGGGGATGCGGCAGACCGCCTCGGAGCAGATGCCCGGCGCTTTCTCCGGGATGCCGAAGGTACCGCTGTAGCTGCCGTGGTCGGCAGTGTAGATGACGATGGTGTCCTCGGCAAGCCGAGAACGGTCGAGGTAGTCGAGAAGAAGGCCGACCGCATGGTCAACATGGGTGATGCACCCCAGATAGCCCCGCCACAGCCGCCGCGCGCCCGCCTCGAAGGTGTGCGGCTCCAGCGGCCACTTCATCTGACGAAACCGCCTGTGGGCGGCGCGAAAATGCGGCGGGCGATGTGACGGATCGAGATTGATGGTTGCGGGCGGCTCCAGATCCGCCGGATACATATCCCAGAACCGCCGGTCGGGGGTGAACGGCTGATGCGGGCGCTGCAGCGCCACCTGCAGGCAGAACGGTGCGCCCGCTCCAGCCTCCATGAACTTGATGGCCTGCGCGACGCAACATCCCTCTTGCGAGTCCTCGAAGCGAAGCGGGGAGGGGAACCCTTCCAGTGCGTACTCCGGGTTGCGCTGGAAGAAGATCGTGTCCTCCTGGTAGTCCAGGAACGCGTCCAGGTGATGTTCCAGCCAGTTGCGCGGGGAGTCGGGCGTGTGCAGGTTGCCGATGCCGCCGGTGCGGTAACCGTGCTGTCGGAAATGCGAGAAGAAGCTCGGCAGGTGCTGCGGGGCCGGGCCGGACAGGCCGAAGCACCCGTGATTGTGACAGTACTGACCGGAAAGGATACTGACGCGGGAGGGTGTGCAGATTGGGTTCTGCGTATAGGCGTGGCGAAAGCGCACGCCGTCAGCAGCGAGGCGGTCGAGGTGTGGGGAGATTACTTGGGGGTGGCCTTCACTGCCCAGGCAGGTGGCCAGATGTTGATCGGAGATAATCAGCAGCACGTTCATGGCATGAAGTCCTCGCCTGATGATTGGCGGCAAGCGCGCGAATGCTTTCCCTGGTTCGCAGCACCGCGGGGGCGGTCGCCTTACCCGTACTTGTAGGTGACGCCGAAGCCGCCGCGGGGGTAGCGCCACTCGATGTTGTCGAACTCGCACGAGATGCGGCAGGTGCCGCACTCCACGCAGCCCTCGAAAAAGACGGTGATGTGGTCCTGCTCCCAGCGGTAAGTGCGCACCGGGCAGGTGAAGGTGCACCACTTGGCGGTGCACTTCTCCAGGCACACCCGCGGGTCCCTGATCGCCAGGTGCGATTCCGCGTCGGGGCGGAAACCGTCGAGGAACAGCTTCTCCTCCAGCGACAGCGCTTTCATGCGACTGACCTCCAGGCGCCGAACAGATCCTTGGCCATGCGCCACAGCGAGCGGCGCCGCCGCGCCTCGGCGAAAATGGCGCGCTGCTTGCGCCGCTTGGAAGTGCCGTCCACGGTCAGCATCTCGGTCGCGGCATAGTTGAGCAGATCGGGATAGAGACTGAAGAAATCGTGATGCCCCTCGAAGAAGCGGGTCATACCGCGGTATTTGTAGAGGTCGTGGTGGATAATCGAATCGCGCACCAGCCGGTCGTAATGAGCGAGGCTGCGGGCGGAGAAATCGCGCCGCTCTTTGGCCCGCAGCACGGTTTCCGCGGCCAGCCGGCCGGAGTGCATGGCGAGGTTGGAGCCCTCGCGGTGGAGGCTGTTGACCATCATCGCCGCGTCGCCCACCACCAACAGGCCGCCGATGGAGAGCCGGGGCATCGCGCGCAGCCCGCCCTCCGGGATGAGGTGCGCCAGGTACTCGCGGGTCTCGCCGCCCTCCAGCAGCGGCGCCACCGTCGGATGCGCCTTGAGATGCTCGAGCAAGTCGTTGGGGTTGATGCCGCGGTCGTTGAGGTCGCGGATGGTGGCGCCCGCGCCCACCGACACCGACTCGCGGTTGGTGTAGATGAAGGCGGTGCCCACCATACCCATGGTGGCGTCGCCGAAAAGCTCGATGGTCACGCCCTGATCGCCGGTGACCTCGAAGCGGTTCTCAATCGCGGCCTGGGGCAGCGCAATGATCTCCTTGACCGCGCTTGCCATCTGCTGCGGTTTCAGCGGCCCGCGCAGCCCCGCCTCTTCCACCAGCAGGCCGTTGGCGCCCTCGGCGGTGATGACGACGTCAGCATAGACCTCCCCGTCCTCACGGCCGGCGCGCACGCCGACGACGCTGTCGCCTCGACCCAGCAGGCCCACCACCAGCGTCTCGGGGATGATGAGCGCGCCCGCCGCGCGGACTTTGCCCGCCAGCCACTTGTCGAAGCGCGAGCGCAGGACGGTGTAGCAGTTATGGGGCTCGCCATCGAAGGCCAGGCTGCGATGGCCGACGCGAAAGGCGGAGTCCGCTGACAGGATCCACGCGCGCTGCTCGATGACGTGGCGCTCCAGCGGCGCCTCGCGCCAGAACTCGGGGATGATCTCGGCCAGCGGCCAGTGGTAAAGCACGCCGCCCATGACGTTCTTGGCCCCGGGAAAGTCGCCGCGCTCGATCACCGCCACCTCGAGACCAGCCTTGGCCAGGAGGTAGGCGGCGGTGAGCCCCGCCGGCCCCGCGCCCACGACTATGACGTCAAACTTCTCCACCGATGCTCCTTCAGTCACATTTTACCGCAGAGGCCGCGGAGAGCGCAGAGAGAGGCCAGCAGATCGGGTGTTCGATAGAGCGGCCCCGTCTCTCTTTGCTCCGTGCCTCAGCGTTCTCAGCGTTCTCGGCGGTTCAATCCCTTATGTCGCGCTCAGGCGGGCGCGCGCCGCGCGCGTCAGCGCCGGCACCACCTCGTACACGTCGCCGACGATGCCGTAGGTGGCGGTCTGGAAGATGGGGGCCGAAGGGTCGCGGTTGATGGCGATGATGACATCCGAGGTCTGCATCCCCACCAGGTGCTGCACCGCCCCCGAAATGCCGCACGCGAAATAGATCCTGGGGCGCACGGTCTTGCCGGTTTGCCCCACCTGGAATGAATGCGGCCTCCACCCGCTGTCCACCGCCGCGCGCGACGCCGCCACTACCCCGTGCAGCGTCTCCGCCAGCTCTTGCAGCATCTCGAAGCCCTTGGGGCCGCCCAGCCCGCGCCCGCCGGCGACGATGACTTGGGCCTCCTCCAGCCGCGCCTCGTCCTGCGCCTCCTCGCGCACGTACTCGATCAGTTTGACGGCGACCTCGTCTTCGGTTAGCCCCAGCTCCTCGCGGACGATCTCGCCCTGGCGCGCGTCATCGGGCTCGGGCAGGGGCAGCACGCGGGGGCGCACCGTCGCCATCTGCGGGCGGCGCCGTTCGCAGAGGATGGTGGCCATGATATTCCCGCCGTAGGCGGGACGCGTCTGCTCCAGGAGCTTGGACTGCGGATCGATGGTCAGGCCGGTGCAGTCGGCGGTGAGACCGGTGCGCAGGCTGGTGGCGACTGCTCCCGCCAGGTCGCGCCCGGTGGTGGTGGCCCCCAGCAGCATGATCTCGGGGCGGTGCTTCGCGACCAGCCGCACCATGCCGCGCAAGTAGGCCTCGGTGCGGTAGTGCGCGAGCACCGGGTCGTCCACCAGGTACACGCGGTCCGCGCCGTGCGCGATCGCCGCCCGCGCGAGTTCCTCCACCCCGTGTCCCAGCAAGGCGGCGGCCACGCGCCCCCCGCCGATGTCGGCGGCGAGCTTGGCGCCGTGACCGAGGAGCTCCCACGACACCGCGGCGGCGACGCCGTCGAGATGCTCGATGAAGACCCACACCTCCGGCGCCGGCGCGCCCGCGGTCGCCGCTGGCGCCGCCTCGACTTGCTCCACGGGGGCGACCGTCGCGACCTCCACTTCGGTCCCGGGCGGGAAGGCGATAGCCGTGACCGGACATGCCTTGACGCACTCGCCGCAGCCGATACACGTTTCCATGTCAACGATGGCGATGCCGTTCTCCATGCGGATGGCATCCACCGGGCACGCCGCCAGGCATTGCTCACAGCCGATGCACAGCTTGCCGTCTATGATCACCGGGGGGCGCTTCTTACGCACTGGCTTCGCTCCCGTCGCCGATGTGGCCGGCCGCGATCAGCCTGTCAATGACGGTCGCGGCAGCCCGCCCCGGGTCTTCGAGCGCCCCGGCGATGATCTCGCCCGCGCCGCGGCGCGGCGGCGGGAAGATGCGCCGTACCTGGGTTGGCGAGCCTTCGAGGCCCACTTCGTCGGCGCTGACGCCGATGTCTTGGGCGCGCCACACCGGGATCTCGGCGCGCAGCCCCCGTATCAGGTTGGGCATGGTCGCGTAGCGCGGCTGGTTGATCTCCTTGACCACGGTCAGCAGCGCGGGCAGCGGCGCCTCGACGATCTCGCGCGCGCCCTCCAACATGCGGCGCACGCGGATGCGCCGCGTCTCCAGGTCCACCGACGCGACCTGGTCCACGTAGGTGAGCTGTGCGAAGCCGAGACGAGTGGCGATGCCGGGGCCGACCTGGGCGGTATCGCCGTCAATCGTCTGCTTGCCGCAGATGACGAGGTCCACCGGCTGGTGCTCGCCCAGCTTGCGAATAGCCGCGGCGAGGGCGGCGCTGGTGGCGAGGGTGTCGGAGCCGGCGAGCGCGCGGTCGCTCAGCAGCACCGCCTCGTCCACCCCGAACGACAGCGCCTTGCGCAGCGCCTCCTCGGCCCATGGCGGGCCCATGCACAGCATGACCGCCGCGCCGTCGTAGCGCTCCTTGAGGCGCATCGCCTCCTCGATCGCGGGCACATCGAAGGGGTTGATGATCGAGGGCACGCCCTCGCGGATGAGGGTGTTGGTCACCGGGTCTATGCGCACCTGGGTGGTGTCGGGAACCTGCTTGATGCAGGCGACGATTCGCAGCATACCTCATCCCTTTGCGCGCATCCAAGCGGCCAGTCACATGGTGCCGAGCCTGCGGGAAACGGCGGTTAACGGACTTAGTACCAGCCTACACTATTATATTATTTGCGGTCAAGGGGCCGCTTGTCCTGCGCGGGACTGCGCCAGTTTGTCGCGCGAGGGTGGCAAACGCGCATGCCGCCACTGCCCCGGCCGCCGGCTTGCGCCGGCAGGTACGCTCGACTGGCGATGTCCGTCGGTCCTCGGCCGGAGCAGGACTTGGCCGCCGTCGTCGCCAAATGCATACCTACCATTCCTTCGCCAGGAGCTTGCGGTTATGATTCGATCCATCGTCCTCGGCCTCGACGGCGCCGTGCCTTATACGATGTTCGAGGGGGCGCGGTCGGGGCGCCTGCCCAACCTCGCGCGCCTAATGGCGCGGGGCGCCCACGCCGCGGCCCTCCCCTTCCCGGCGGCTGTAACCCCCGGCAACTGGGCCTCGGTGGCCACCGGCGCCAAGCCTGTCACTCATGGCATCTCGGACTTCCTGCTGCACCAGCCCGGCGCCCCCTTCACCGACCGCGTGAATGCGTTCGATTCGCAGGTGTGCGAAGCAGAGTTCATGTGGGACGCCCTTTCGCGCCAGGGCCTGCGGTGCGCCACCATCAGCTACCCCGGCGCCCTGCCGCGGCGTTCCACGGGCCACATTGTGATCGGCAACCGTGGGGAGCCCAGCGAAGACTGTAAGTGGTGGACCGCGCGCGCTAATGGCTATGCCGCCGGGGTCGTCCTCGACGGTCCCTACGGCTGGCGCGAGCAGACCGACGTCGAGACGACGCCGCCCGACACGTGGGCCAACTTGCCAGGCGACTATGCACCCCGCGCTCAAGCGGTGCTGCGCATGCTTGCCGCCAACCCCGACTGGGCGGGCGCGCTGGAATGCCTGGCGCTGCTGGTCTCGACCTCCCGCGGTGAGCGCCTGGTCATCGCGCCCGGCGCTGACTACAGCGCCCGCCTGGCGGACGTCGGCGTGGACGAATGGAGCGCGGTGATAACGACGACCTTCGCCCGCGACGGGCGGCCGGTGGAGGTGCAGTTCCGGCTGCGGCCGCGGGTGATTGATGCCGCCAACGGCAAGTTCGCTCTCTACACATCGGCCATCTATCCGCGCACCGAGTTCTCTGATCCCCCCGAGGTCAGCGCCGCCCTGGCGCGGAGGCTCGGCCCCTATCGTGACACCCTCGACATCTCCCGCTTGCTGAGCGGCTGGCTCGACGGCGAAGGCATGCTCGACGCCTTCCGCGAGCAGGGCCTGTGGCAGGCGCGCGCGGCGGTCGAGCTGGTCAACGACGGCGTCGCCGCCGTGTTCGCCAAGTGGCACGCCTTCGACAAGTTCTATCACCTCTTCTTTCATGCCATTGACCCCGTTTCGCCCTTGCACGATTCCACCCACTTCGAGCACTTCGAGCGTATCCACCGGGGCCTCCAGACCATCGCCGACGAGATGGTCGGTGTCGCCCTCGACGGCATGGATGACGACACGCTGCTGGTCGTTCTCTCCGATCACGGCCTCACCCCCGCGGTGCGCCAGGCGTCGGTCAACAACTTCCTGCGCGGCGAGGGCTACCTCGTCGCCGATTTCGACGCCGCGGGCACTGCGGTCATAGACTGGTCGCGCACGCGCGTCATCATGCATCCCTTTACCCAAGTGTGGGTCAACCTCAAGGGACGTGACCCCCAGGGCATCGTCGAACCCAGCGAATACGAAGCGCTGCGGGAGCAGGTGATCGAGGCCCTGCGTGGTTGGCGCGACGACGATGGCCGTCACGTCATGGCGGAGGTCTTCAAGCTCGAGGATGGGGGATTCTACGGCCTGGGACATCCGCGCGACGGCGACCTCCGCTTCTTCAGCCGGCCCGGCGTCTCCGTCTATCGCAAAGTGGCGGTGACCGCGGACGGCGCTTTGGTGGAGTCGGCCCGCGGTCCCTACACCGGCGACCACGGCAGCAGCCGCCCCTCGACCCGGCTGGGGCGCGGATCGGAGACCGCGATGTTCACCATGACCGGCCCGGGCGTGGCCCAAGCGGTGACCCGGCGCGCGCCGGTCCTGATGTGTGACATCGTCCCCACGCTCGCTCACCTGATGGGAGTGGAGCCGCCGGCCGATTGCGACGGCGCGGTGATGAGGGACCTGCTGGCGTAGCCCGGGGCGAACGCGCCGCGACAGCCACACAATCCCTCTTCCGTGGGGGAGCGCGCGGCCCGTGATTGCGGGCCGTCTGGGGGTAGGCGTCCGGCAGGCGTACCCTCACTCTGCCTCTCCCCGGCAGGGAGAGGAGTTTTCGCCCCGTACCAAAGATCCGCGAACCCACCCCGCAATGGCCTTGACGTGCAGCCGGAAATGTGGCATCATATGATTGACGATGGTAAATCGTCAGTATGGAAAGCGGCAATACCCCAGGCATTTTCCCCCTTGAACGGTCAGCGCATGTGCGACCTCCTGCTTGTGGCTTGCACTTTCGGAAAGGAGATTCGCGCATGACGACTGGCACAGTCAAGTGGTTCAACGAAGCGAAGGGATACGGCTTCATCGAGACCGCCGAGGGTGATGTTTTCGTTCATCACTCCGCGATCCAGGCCGATGGGTTTCGCTCCCTGAGCGAGGGCCAGGCAGTCGAACTCGAGGTGACCAGCGGCCCCAAGGGCCTGCAGGCCTCCCAGGTTCGCCCGCAGTAGGACCGCCAGCAAGCGTTAGTCAGTAAAACGCGCGGCCCCGGGATATGCCCCGGGGCCGTTTGGCTTTATCAGGGTCTGCGGGGTCGCCGATCGCGCCCAGGCGATGCATGGTGGGGAGGGCGACGTGGTGCTCGGTAAGGACCTCGGATTCCCAACGCCGCCGGTGCGCGACCATCTCGCACCGGGCAGGCCGGACCTTCTCGCCACCCGCGACAATGGCCTCGGCCGGCTCGTCTGCGTCGTCATCCATGCCAATCACCAAGCTTGTCGTCAATCATCGTCGTCGGGCCCAGGGTCCGAGGTGACACGGCTTGCGGGCCGCCGCCCGATGTCGTTCTCGCCGCCGCCGATGCCTATCCTGCGGCACCGCGGGCGGCAGGGACATGGCGGCGAAATGCGAATGTCACCAGTGGGTCCGGCGCGACCAAGGAGGCGACAATGCGGGAGCGAGTGGTGGCAGCGATCATGGTCCCCGGGTTGGCCGCAGGCTCGTGCCTCGCCGCCCGGGACCTCGGCCGGGAGAAGAAGATCATCGAGTGGGGGTGGGATCAGCCCGACACGGCCTATCTGCGCGCACACATTGCCGAGATGGAGCAGACACCGTTTGACGGCGTGATCTTGGCTGCCCGCGCGTGGACCAAGGACGGCCCCGTCTATTTCTCGCATGAGAACTGGGGCCGGCGGCGATTCACGGAAGCAGAGCTGCAGTCGGCGATGGAGGACTTGCAGGCGACCCGCTTCAGCCGCTTCACCGACAACTTCCTACGCATGACCGTCACGCCGGGAGACGTGGACTGGTTCGACCCGGAGTTCGACCACGTGGTCGAGAATGCGCGGCTGCTGGCGAAGGCGGCGGCGGCGGGGCGGCTGCGCGGGTTCATGTTCGACGTGGAGATGTACCAGGCGCCGGTCTTCACTTACCGCGGCCAGAAGTACTCGGCGGACAAGAGCTTCGCGGAGTACGCGGCGCAGGTGCGCGCGCGAGGCCGCCAATTCATGCGCGCCATCGAGAGCGAGATGGCGGCGCCGGTGGTGATGATGACGTTCGGGCCTTCGTTGTTGCACCAGACGCCGCACGATCGGCTCCAGGATGCGGGCTATGGCTTGTTGCCCGCATTTGTTGACGGCATGTTGGACGCCGCGGGACCGCGAACCCTGATCGTGGACGGATACGAAGGCTCCTACCCCTTCCGCGACGCAGCTCAGTTCGACGCCGCGCGGCAAGCTTTCGCCGCAGCCGCAGCCAAGTTCTCGGCCGTCCCCGACCTGTACCGGAAGCACATGCGGCTCGCGTTTGGCCTCTACATGGATCAAGGCTGGAACTCGGTGGGCTGGTTTGTGGACCAGCCGGAGAAGAACCGGCTGTCGCCGACTGAATTCGAGTATGCTCTGCACCGCGCGCTGGCGGCGACCGACAGGTACGTCTGGGTGTACAGCGAGCAGCCCAACTGGTGGACCGGCGAGCGCCTGCCACCGGGCTACGCCGAGGCGGTGCGCAACGCCCGCACTCCACATGACCCGACCTGGCGCACGCCGCGCCAGGTCCCCGGGGAGGCCGCTTACATGACCCCGGCGTCGAGCATCCCGGGTCACGACGACGAGGCAACCTTCGGCATGCTGTGGTCGAAATACGATAAGGTCATGGACCTGCCGAAGGCATGGCGGTTCCGGCTCGACCCCGAGCGCGTCGGGGAGAATCAACAATGGTTCGCCCCCGGCACCGACGAGTCGGAATGGAGGCCGATCGAGATTGGGAAGTTCTGGGAGGAGCAGGGCTATCCCGAGTATGACGGCGTGGGGTGGTACCGCGTGCGAATCACCATTCCCCAGTCGGCGGCGCGACGCCAACTGCTGCTTGCCTTTGGCGCCGCGGACGAGACGGCGAAGGTGTGGGTGAACGGTCAGTTCGCCGGCGAATTTGGTCTGCTCGGGTTCACCTGGCACGAGCGCTTCGAGATTGACGCCACGCCTTATGTGCGCCCTGGCGCGGAAAACCTGGTAGTGGTGCGAGTGGAGGACTCCATCGGCATGGGCGGGCTGTGGAAGTCGGCGCTGCTCATTTCGCCCAAGCGCGACCGGTGACGGCGCGGCACGCCGACCTATTTCTTCGTCACCCCCAGGCGTTTGAGCCACTTGCTGGCGCGCAGGCTGAAGCCCTGATTGACGCGGCGCGACCACCGGACGTGGGGGCCGGTCTGCCCCGCCAGGCGGAGCTTGATGCCGCGGCGGCTGTAGAAGCGGGCATAGGCGTCCTGCAGGCCGGTCTCGAGCAACTGCGGCGGCGAGATCTTGGGGTGGCGGAATACGACGTGGGCGCCGTCGCGCTTGGTGTAGTCGGGATCGAAGATGCAGTCGGCCATGCGCTCGGCGTCATCGGTGCCGGGGATGGGGATGCGGATGGCGATCTGAATCGCGTCGAGCTTGACCTCCTCGGCGAGGGCGACGATGCGGTCGAACGTGCCCATGTCGTCGTGATCGAGGCCGACGATGAAGGCGCCCAGGACGCCGATGCCGCAGCGATGGAGCCGCTCGACCGTCTCCTTGATCTGGGCGGGGTGGTTGAAGCGCTTGTTCATGTCCGCCAGGTTCTCGTTGGAGAGCGACTCGAACCCAACGAACAGCATGCGGCAGCCGGAGGCTCCGGCCAGGCGCAGGAAGTCCTCGTCCTGCAGCCGATCCATGGACGCCTGACCGAACCAGGCGCGCTTCATCGGCAGCACGCCTTCCATCAACTGCTGGGCGCGCTTGCTATCGCCGAAGACATTATCGTCCACGAAGATCAGCGGGCCGTCCGGCGGCAACCGGCGCAGCTCCTCCAGCACTTGCTCGACCGGGCGCATGCGGTAGCGCCCGCCGAAGAACTTGTGCACCGAGCAGAAGCTGCAGCGGAACGGGCAGCCGCGGCTGGTCTGGATGGTGTTGAACAGGTAATAGTCCTTACGCGACACCAGGCCGCGGCGCGGCGGCGGCAGGTTGTCGAGCTCGGGATAGCTTTCGTTGCGGTACACCGGCTCCAACTTGCCGCGCGAGAAGTCGGCGAGCATCCGCGCCCAGAAGCCCTCCGCTTCCCCCACGCCCACCGCATCGGCGTAGCGCAGCGCCTCCTCGGGGAGCGCGGTGGCGTGGATGCCGCCCATGACCACCGGCACGCCCTGCCGGCGGAATCCCGCGGCAATCTCATACGCGCGCGGGGCGCTGGCGGTGTTGGCGGTGAGGCCGACCAGATCCACCTGCGCGGTGTAGCGCACGGGGGCCACGGATTCGTCCAGGACCGACACATCGTAGTCCGCGGGGGTGGTGCCGGCTATCGTCAGCAGCCCCAACGGCGGAAACAGCGTCTTCGCCAGGCGAATGCGCGGCCGCCGGTTCCCGACACAGCCGGGATCGGGCGCAATCAGGAGTATGCGGGGCTTACTTGTCATTAAGGGTACCTGTGTTCATATCTGTTGCCAATGTTTTGCCGGATGCGGCTGATTCTCCTGCGCGGCTGGAGCGACCGGACTGCTGTGCAGCGTCGGCCTCGATCCGCGGCCGCCCCAACGGGTTCGCTCGCTGGGAGCGGGCAAGAAAGCGAACAGCCGCCGTCCGGGGAACGGCCGGCGGCCGACGACGGTGAGCATCGAGCCCGGGACCGGCTGAGATCATTCCGGTTAGGATTGATCGAGCACCCTGCTGGCGTCCGCTGCGCGGCCCCCGGGTGCGGGCTGCGGGAGGGGACTTGGCGGATCGGCGCCGATCCGAGGCAGCGGCCCGGAACTCTCGAGCAGAATCAACTCACGCTAATCGCCTCGACCGGGCACTCCTCCGACGCACGCTTGGCGCACTCGAGGTCATCGCCTTCGGGGTTGGCGATAAGAGCCCGGGCTACGCCCTCCTCATCATCGAGCTTGAAAACGCTGGCACAGGTTTCCTCGCACAGGCCGCAGCCGGTGCACAGATCGGCGTCAACTTGAACGGGCATCGCGACACGTTCCTCCTTGGCGTTTTGCTCCAGGTGCGATGCGGAGCGGACGCGCTAATGATATGGCGCGCTGTGGCCGCTGTCAAGAGCAACACGCGGGGCTCTGGTAGCATAGCGATTATGTCCCCATGCAACTGCACAGGGAAAATGTCCCCCTCCCTCCCGCGAGGTTGGGGGGGATAGGCCCAGGTGTGGATTGTGGATAAGTTCGTTGCGCGCGTCGCGACTTGACGGCGTCACGGATAATTGTCCGCATGAACCACCGCATCGCAGTTAGGCCAAAGGACATGAAACGCTACGAGTTGTTGCAGCGAGTGCTGGCGGGCCAGCTGACCCTGGCCGCGGCGGCGTCGGTGCTCGCGGTGAGCTACCGCCACGCCAAACGCCTCAAACGTAAGGTAACTCAGGGTGGCCTGGAGGCGCTGGCGCACGGCAATTGCGGCCGCGCGCCCTCCAACCAGCGCGCCGACGAGATGCGCCGGCGCGTGCTGGCGTTGTCGGCGCAGCGCTACGGGGATTTCAACGACACCCACTTCACCGAGATGCTGGCCGAGCGCGAAGGGATCACCCTGTCGCGCGAGACGGTGCGCCGCTGGCGCCGCCAGGCGGGGCCAGCGCCCAAGCGCCCCCGCCGGGCGCCCCAGCATCGGCGCCGCCGCGAGCGCAAAGAGGCCGCAGGCATGATGATGTTGTGGGATGGCAGTCCGCATCGGTGGTTCGGCCCCGATGCTGATCCCTGCTGCGTGATGGCGGCGATGGATGACGCCACCAGCGAGGTGGTGGGGCTGCTGTTCGTGCCGCGCGAATCGAGCTGGGCCTATCTGAAGCTGCTGGCGCAGGTGAGCGCGCGCGTGGGCGTGCCCCACAGCGTCTACCAGGACTGTCATTCGGCGCTCAAGCGCAATGACGACCATTGGACCCATGACGAGCAGTTGGCGGGCAGACAGGATCCGACGCAGGTGGGCGCGGCGCTGGAGGCGCTCTCGATCGCCCCGATCTTCGCCGGCAGCCCCCAGGCCAAGGGCCGCATCGAGCGCCTGTTTGAAACCCTGCAGGATCGCCTGGTGCCATCGTTGGCGCTGGAGGGGATCGCCGACATCCCCGGTGCCAATGCCTATGCTCAAAATGGCTTCCTGCAGCAGTTCAACCGCGACCACACAGTGGCGCCACAATCGCCGGCAGCGCTCTGGCGCAAGCCGCCGCCGGCCAAAGACCTGGAGCGCATTCTGGCGCTGTCCTACGCAGCGACAGTGGGCAATGACAACGCGGTGAGATTGGGCGGGCTGGTAATTGACATCGCGCCGGGGCCGCACCGGATGAGCTATGCCCGGGCGCGGGTGGCGGTGCTGCAATTGCTCGACGGCAGTTGGCGCGTCTATTACCAGGGGCGCCAGATCGGCGCCGCGACGGCCACCGAGATCGCCGAGTTGACTCGCACCCGCCGGCGGCGCAAGGGGGTGCCGGCGGCGCACGATGCGGTGTATCTGGCGAGCGCCCCCGGTCGCCCCCAGCGCGAGCCGGTGCCGGCCGGAGCCCAGTCGGCGGCGGCGGCCAAATTGCGGGAGCGCACCCCCTCCAGCCTGCGCGTGGGGCCGGTGCGCCGCGCGGGACCCGGGCAAATCATCAAGGGCACCAGGATCGCCTAAGGGGACATAATCGCTTTGCAGTTAAGGGGACATATTGCCTGTGCATCAACAGCCTTTCGACGTGCCGCCGCCGCGGAACCGGAAGTGGGAGTGCTCGCGGGGCTCACGCCGTTGCTGCCTGCCGCCGCGGGGCCAGGGACCCAGGAGATGCCCAACCTGTTGCGGCCGGTGCAGCAGCAGGGGCTCGAGGTCTGCCTGCGCGTGGACTTCGCCCAAGCGCGTGACGGCGCGGTGCGCGCGACCGCGCCGCCGGGGCTCGCGGGCCTCGCCGTGGGTCGCCTGCTCACCGGTGAGGGGGCCGAATGGCAGCGTCACTATCAGCTTGGGGCCGCCGCCGCCAGCATGGCCTATTCGCTTGACGACCATGTCGGCGCCGACCGCTGCTGGCGCAGCTTCGCTGCGGGCGTGTTGGCAGCTACCGCCAAGGAGCTGACCGACAGCTACTTCGATCGGCGCGACCTCGAGGCGTCGGTCTGCGGCGCCGCCGTCACCGCGCTGCTGCAAGGTGCCATGCTTCGCCGGGAGTGGTGAGCCGCGGCGTCGCCTCCAGCCTGGTTGCGATGACGGACGCGGAGCCGCGAAGGGTCCGGGCGGCTGCCCTTCCGTCACCGCCGTGGCTGGGGAGGCTCCCAGGCAGGGGCCCTCGGCGCGGTCCCGCGCGGGGGATGATAAGTCGGCGGGGGACGATCTAGGCCTTCGATATCCGCACTCGGCGGCGGGGGTCCGTGCCCACGCTCTCGGACTGCAGGCGGTACTGGTTGGCGAGGGCGTGCTGCAGGCGGCGCAGGCAGGACTCGCGGGGCGCCAGTTCCACCGGCTCCGAGGTCATCAGCACGCGCTCGATTGCCTGCTGCGCTTCACGCAGGGCGAGCTGCTCGGGCCCGCGCCCGGAGAGGTGCGCGATTTCCTGCAGCGCGGCAATGATCTGATGCTGGGTGTTGGCGCGCAGCACATGCGCCCGCTTCCCCGCGGCGGCCGCCTCCTGCACCAGGTGCGGCGCGCGGCGCTCCTGCGCCTTGAGCACGATCACCGCGTCGGCCTCCTCGAGGCTGTTGACCAGGCGCGCCTGCAGCTCGAGGTCGCGGATGGCGCGCTCGAGCTTGCCCCGGTTGATGCCGTAGGGGAATATGCGCAGGGCGCCGTCGGTCACCGGCGCGCGCGAGCGCGCGTACGCGTAATCGAAGAACTCACCCGCGGGCTCGGGCGGCGCCGCCGTGCGCGGCGGCGCGACGGTCTCGACCTTGCCGCTCTGCGAGCGCCGTCGGATCTCGGGGTTGAGCGGCGAGCGCCGCAGGAACAGGTCAACCGTCTCGGCGACGTCGTGGTGGATCGCCAACTCGTCGAAATCCACGATCTCGATGACGACGTCGAAGGTCGGCGGGGCGCGGCGCTCGAGCACCGTTTTCTGGGTGCCGCGGAAGCGCGCCTCCTCGTCGGACAGGGTGACGGCGTGGACGCCGCCGACGAGGTCGGACAAGGTGGGATTCATGAGCAGGTTGTCCAGGGTATTGCCGTGCGCGGTGGCGATGAGCTGCACCCCGCGCTCGGCGATGGTGCGGGCGGCCAGCGCCTCGGCCTCGGTGCCGATCTCGTCAATGACGACGACCTCCGGCATGTGGTTTTCCACCGCCTCGATCATGACCGCGTGCTGGAGGTCGGGGTGCGGCACCTGCATGCGCCGCGCGCGGCCGATGCCCGAGTGGGGGATGTCGCCGTCGCCCGCGATCTCGTTGGAGGTGTCAACCACGATCACGCGCTTGTCAAGGTCGTCGGCGAGCACGCGCGCGACCTCCCGCAGCTTGGTCGTCTTGCCGATGCCGGGGCGCCCCAACAGGAGGATGCCTTTGCCGGTCTCGACGATGTCGCGGATGATGTCAATGGTGCCGTAGACCGCGCGCCCGACGCGGCAGGTCAGGCCCACCACCTTGCGGTGACGGTTGAGGATGGCGGAGATGCGATGCAGGGTGCGCTCGATGCCGGCACGGTTGTCGGCGGTGAATTCGCCAACCCGGCTGACGACGTAGTCCAGGTCCTCGCGCGCTACCGGCTTCGCCGCCAGCGACATCACCTGCTCGGAGAAGCGCGCCTCGGGCTCGCGCCCTAGATCCAGCACCACCTCCAGCAGCTGCGCCAAATCGGGATGTCGCACCAGGCGCTCCCGCAGACGTACCGGCAGCACACTCAGCAGCAAGTCGAGGTCGTCGGTGATCTCCCGTTCGCCCACGGCGCGCGCAGTGCCGACTCCCTCATCCTCAGGCGCTTCGCTCTTCAAGGCGCTGCAATTCCTCCTCGATCACGCTCTCCTCCAGCCGCCGAAACAGCGGGCGCGGCTCCGCCAGCGGCCGCCCCGCCGGTACCGGCGCCACCCGCCAATCGTCCTTACCCAGTTGGCCCTGCGCGCCCAGCATCCTGTGCACCAGCTCCGACGAGAACGGCAGGAACGGGTAGAAAATCGTCTTGAGCGCCGAGATCACCTGCAGCCCGGTGTACAGGGTCGTGGCCGCCGCCGCCCGCTCCTGCTTGATCTGGTGCCACGGCGCGCGGTGGTCGAGGTAGCGGTTGGCGGCGCGGGCCAGCTCCATCGCCTGCGCGATCGCCGCGCGGAAGTGGCAGTGCTCCAGCTCGTCGCTGACGGCGGCGAAGGTCTCCCGCACCCGCGCCAGCATCTCGCCTTCGGGTTCGCCCGGGCTGCCTGCCGGCGGCGCCTGGCCCGCGAAGTTGCGCACGGTCATGGTCAGCACGCGATGCACGAAGTTGCCGTAGTTGGCCAGCAGCTCGTCATTGTTGCGGCGCACGAACTCACCCCACGAGAAGTCGGTGTCGCTGCTCTCCGGCATATTGACCGACAGCAGATAGCGCAGGGGATCGGGCTCGTAGCGCGACAGGAAGTCCGGCGCCCAGATCGCCCACTTGCGGCTGGTGGAGAAGGGCCGGCGCTCCAGCGTCAGGTGCTCGTTGGCCGGCACATCATAGGGCAGGATCAGTTTTGGGTCGTAGCCCATCAGCATCGCCGGCCAGATGATGGTATGGAACGGGATGTTGTCCTTGCCGATGAAGTAGTAGGAGCGCGTCGGCGGTCGGTGCGCCGATTGCGGGCTCCAGAACTCGCGCCAAGCCTCGGGGTCGCCCTGCTCCGCCGCCCACTGTTTGCTCGCGGACAGATAGCCCATGACCGCCTCGAACCAGACGTAGATGCGTTTCGACTCGAAGCCCTCCACCGGCACCGGGATGCCCCATGCCAGGTCGCGGGTGATGGGGCGCGGGCGCAGGCCCTGGTCGAGCAGGTTGGCGGTGAAGTTGCGGACATTCGGTCGCCAGTGAGTCTGTTTGGCCACCCACTCGCGCAGCGGCGGCTCGAACTGGTCGAGGTCGAGGAAGAAGTGCTCGGTGCGGCGGGTCTCCGCCGGGCTGCCGCACCGACGGCAGCGGGGTGTGAGCAAGTCCGCGGGTTCGAGCAATGCCCCGCAGGCCTCGCATTGATCGGCGCGCGAGGTCTCCGCGCTGCAGAAGCGGCAGGTTCCCTGGGCATAACGGTCGGGCAGGAAGAGCTCGTCCCGCGGACAGTAGTAGGCCTCCATGTGCTCGCGGTGCAGGTGGTTGCGCTCCAGCAGCCGCAGGAAAATGTCGTGCGCGACGCGGGCGTGATTCTCGGTCTCGGTGTGGGTGTAGAGGTCCCAGGTAATGCCGAGCCGGTTCCAGGTGTCCACGAAGCTGTCGTGGAAGCGCCCGGCGATTTCCGCAGGAGTCACGCCCTCCTGATCGGCGCGGACGGTGACCGGGGTGCCGTGCATATCGCTGCCCGAGACCATGAGCACGCGGTTGCCGCGGGCGCGGTGGTAGCGGGCGAAGATGTCGGCGGGCAGATAGACCCCCGCGACATGGCCCAGGTGCAGGGGGCCGTTGGCGTAGGGCCAGGCGGCGCCGATGAAGATGGTCTGGGACACGAGGGAATCTAGTTCGTCAGCGGGGGCGGGTTCACCTGCCGGGGGGGCGCGGGGTGGGCATCCTATCCTGGGCGCGCCCCGATTGACCGGGGCGCAAAACGCGACTTCAGGCAAGGTCCCGCCCGGTATGGTGAGACCCGGCTGAATCACGCCTGGGCATGCTGCACCTCTGCCGCTTGCAGCACCTCGTCCCGGAAGTACGGGCTCAGAAACCCCGGCGTGTTCAGATCAACCTTGCGGCCCAGGATCTCCGACAGTTCCGTCTGCATGGAGATGAAGGCAAACCCCGGCACGTGCCCCGGCGCGAACTCCACCAGCACATCCACATCGCTGTCCGGCCCGAAGTCATCGCGCAGCACCGACCCGAACAACGCCAAGCGACGTATGTGATGTCGGCGGCAGAACGCAGCAAGGCGTTCACGGTCTATGGGGATACGTGCGCTCATACCTTCCTACCCGCCTCTGGATGGCTGTGCTCCTACCCCTGGCATGGTTCGTCAACCGGGCCGGGTTTGCCTGCCTCGGGGAGGTCCCCGAGCCGTTGATCAATCGCCCATTGCTTGACGATGCGACGGGCGAGCCAACCCCCCAGCGCCGCGCAGCTATCGGTGGGCAGGTAGTGCCGGATGGCGGCGTCGAAGAGCACGCGCGCGGACGGCGGAATCGCATCCTCGCCCAGCCAGTAAACCACCGCCAGCCACACCCGCGGCAAGACCCGGAAGCGATACCCCGCGTCGCCGGTATTCAGCGCCTCCCCTGCGAGCGCGCGGCACGCCTTGCGCAGCGGCTCCAGGTCATTGCCGAACCGGCGCACCAGCTCGTCGCCGCTGTAGCCCTGGTACGCCCTCTGGTAGAACATGCCGTCGGCCAGGTCGCGCAGCGCCACCCACGTCCCCGCCGGTTGGGTACCGTCGGCCAGCGACAGGTAGTAGGTCAGCAGGTGCGTCTGCCATGCGGGGCACGGCTTGCCATCGGCGCGCGTGACCTGCAGACGCGGGTGGGTCATGTGCAGTGTTTGATCGAGCAGCCGTAGGACCAAGACGGCCTCGCCGTCGCGCCCCTCGAGTTCGGCGCCACTGCGGGCCGCCACCGCCTCCGGATCGGCCCGGCGCAGCGCTTCCTGGGCGCGCTCCAGGACCGACCTGCTCTCTTCGCGCTTGGGGTTCATGTGTGCCCGGCTTGGCGGTCCGCCCCCGCCGTTGCCTCTCGCGCGTCATTCTATCCTTCCCCGCCCCGAGTGTCAAACTGGCCCCTGTCAGGGTCGTCGTTCTCGCAATAGCGGAGCTCCTGCTATGCTGCTGGAGGTGGAGGCGCCGGTGGAGCAGTGGCGAAAGCGCCACCACGCGGTGGAGCCCTACGGCTCGCCGGGAGGGGAGATGCGCCACCGGGCGTACACCGCCGCGGTCGCCGGTGGCTTGACATTCGGTGCGGCAGTAAGGGCGCGGCAGCCCACGGTGCCATCTCGGTCCTCGCCCCACAATGCCGGTTGCGGCAGGCAGGATAGGCCCCGGCTCGAGCCGAAGGGAGTCCCCAGACAAGTCATGCCGCCGTGCGCGCATGAGCGCGGATGGACGCGCGAAATGAGGTGAACGGGTAATGAGAAGAGCATTCCAGTTGGTGATGGCGTCGTTGCTTGCCACCAGCGTGATGGCCGGCGCATGGGCGCAGACGGTCAAGTGGGTTCGCGAATCGGATTCCTACTTCTGCGCGCCGACTCTGTACCCGAACGCGGCGCGGCCCACCGGGGTGGCGATCGCGAACGGGCGGCAGGTGATGGTTCTCAACGGAGACGGGTCGGTGGTGATGGAAACCACGCTCGATGGCGACATCGCCACCCCGGTCACGGTTGAAGACGTGGATGGCGATGGGGCGATGGAGCTGATCGTGGTGCTTTCTCAGGGCGACGTCGTGTGCCTGAGCCGCCAGGGGAAGGAGCGATGGCGATTCAGTACCGGTTCCCCGGGCGGGGAGTTCAAGAGCCCCGCCGTGGCCGACGTGCACCCTGCGCCGGGCCGGGAGGTGCTATTCGGGCCGGATGACGGGTGGTTGTACTGCCTCAGCGCTCGGGGCGAGGTCCTGTGGCGCTTCTACGGGGATCGTTTCCGGGTGGGCCCTCCGGCCGTGGGTGACCTTGATGGCGATGGCGCACCCGAGGTCGTTTACAGCACC
>Ga0307380_10002561_pt1 | contig 25729 bp, 28 predicted proteins | sample UN3MG_FD_202239 | JGI IMG/M metagenome (GOLD analysis project Ga0307380, IMG submission 202239) | Soil microbial communities from Risofladan, Vaasa, Finland - UN-3 | ecosystem: Environmental > Terrestrial > Soil > Coastal area > Acid sulfate soil | place: Finland: Risofladan, Vaasa | collected... | reverse complement strand
AACAAAGATAGCAGTACTATTATAAAGCCACCACCGATTTTTCAGGGAAACATATCTGCCACAAACGCACCTGAGCCTATTCTCTCCTTTCATCTCCCTCCTTTGCAAATAATGTGCGTTATATTACGAGGTCTTTTTAACAGCCTCTTTAGTCAACGCCCTACAGGTAGCCTCCACAAGTAACCAAAATATCGCTTCGGGCAATGATATGACACCATCTCGTACACATTCTTCAAGAACATCCTTTAATTCTTTATCTTGCACATCACACCTTCACTGCTATCTTGCCCAAAAGATCGTGGAGTTCAACAACCTGGTGCGCCTCCCTGATCAGGAAGAGCGACATGTGCGTGTCCCCGATCTTGTTGCTGCCGGCCACCTCGACCCTCATCCCTTGCTCCTTGGCGATGCGGATAGGCTTCAGGAAATCGCCGTCGCCACTGACCAAGATGATGGTGTCAACCTGACCCCGAAACGCCTCCTCCACTAAGTCAACCGCGAGCTCGACATCGATGTCACCCTCGTCGCTAGTGGTAAGGTCATAAAGCCTGTCCAGGCTGACATACTGGTATAGCCAGTCAGCGCGCTCGGTGTCCATCGGCTTCAGGGGTTGATACCACTTTGCGCTGTGAAGTACTCTGGTCCCGAGCAGGTGGTACAGCAATTCCCTCGGCACTATAGCCTTCCCTATATCTTTCAAATACTTGTTCATTCCATTGATCTGGGGACCGTCCACAAAGATGGATACCTTTTCGCTCAACTTAATTCCTCCTTCATCTCCTTTCAGCCCTGCGGAGCTGGCTACTACATTTCCCTCCAAAATCTACGGTTCTCTTTCGAGCCGTCAAGGGCAACTACTCCCCACAGTAGGCCAAGGCCCCTCGCTCAACCCCGCAGGGCCTATTATCTATCCGGTCTCCTCAAGGACGATGTTGATGTCCGTAAGCCCGTCCAGAGGCACGTTGGGGATAATGTCCAGGGAAATAACCGTCATTCCCGCATTACAGGTCACTCCCACAACCCCGGCCTCGCCCGTGACGGTTCCGACCACGGTGATGTTGATAGTCGCCGTGTGGGCTGAGGAATCGCTGTTAGTAACCTTAATAATAACCTTGTCAACCGTCGTGCCATGGTCGCCATACTTCAGGCTCACGGTGTCAACGCTCAAATGCGCCGGATCCACGACTCTCACCTGCTGGGACCACAGCGGCAGCTCACCAGTGTGGGCATTGATGGCAACGGCAATACCAGCCCCCAGCAACAGGCACAGGATGAGGGCCAATGGCAAAACCCACACTCGTATCCGCCATTTTCTTTTCAGTCTTTCTTGCATCGTTAATCACCTCCTTTCCACGCGATTATTTTACTAAGTCACTCGCCTCAAAATTCGCCCAATTGGGTGTTCGGCAACCTCAAGCAGTTCCTCCCCATCAAGGAAGATGTTGCACTGCACCTGATCCCTCTCCTCATCCCATGTCATCACCATAACCTCAGTGCCAAACTCCTTGGACAGCCTGCGGGCAAATTCCGAGGTAGCCGAGTAGTCCCAATAATTGAAAACACCAGCTATCACAACATAGCTCCCTTTATGAGCCACGAGTTCCTGTGACATACAATGGCTCGGGTCATCAGTATCAAAGTCAACCAACCAATCCTCTGCTTCCATTTGCTTAGCTACCGCACGCAGACGCCGTTTCAAATCATCCATGTCGGTACCGCCAGCGCCAACACCACCAGTCCTAATGCCAATCATTGAACTGATATAATATCCCATCTCTCCTTACCCCTCTCCTTCCTTCCAGAAATAAAGCACATACTTGCCTTCCTCAGGCACCACTTTCGTCCGCACTTTCATGCCGAGTCCCCATTTCCTTCGCCGTGCCCCACGCATGGAACCGGCAATGGAGCGCTGTAGGTTATGCGCAGTGTGGTAATCATCAAGAGGCAATCTACCAGCCTTGCCCCGCGGCATTTCGTACAGAGCCTTGGCCCAAGTCTCGTCCAAGGGTGCCATCGCACTTGGGATCTGATCCTTGTCCACCAGCTTATATTTGTCCAGCCATAGGTTTTTCTTTCCCGACATTGCTCACCTCCATTAAGGCGGGTTATTTAACAACCTGTTCCTCTTTGGTAAATTGCTTATCCAGTCGTTCGGCGATATCTCTCAGCTTCTTCGGCACATCTCTACCAAAGAAGTATGTACCTTGGAATAGATGTATGGTTAAGTCTGCTAGTTCTATGGCCTCTATGACATACTTCCTGCGATCTATCAACTTATGAACTTCGGCCTGCAAGCTCCATATCGCATTCTCTAAAGTTGGGAAGTCCCTGCCCAGAGCTTTGCCGGCGTCCTCTGTCAGTTGCTTTGCCTGCGCAATGATATCCTGACCGCTGGCGATATCCTTAGCCACCTTCCCCCCATATAACCAAGATGCCTCTTTGAGACTCTTATATTCCTTAAAGCGATCACCCTCCTCCTGCCTATATCGCTCGAAATGATCCTCATAGCCTTTAATCAGCAACCTGATCCACAGATCCTGCGAGGGCTTGAACTCCCTCCGGGTCGCTGACTTCACTGTGTGCCAGCCGTTTTCGTTTCTAACTATGAGTCCACAGTGTTCCGGCACATCCCCTTTACCCAACACCCCAGAGGGACAAGCAAAATAAAACTGGGAGCAACAGGAGAAGTACCCCCTATACTTGCCAGTGTTTACATCATGGAGGAAGTCAGAGCGGCTAGTTTTAATCTCGTAGATGATGAAGCGAGGGTTGGCAAAGGACTTGGCCACGGCAAAGACATCCGCCCGTGGCACGGAAAAAGAACCTAGGGTGACCTCCCTCCATACCATCCAGTTCTCAGACAATTTGGTGCGAGCTAAATCCTTCGCCAACTCTATCCTGTCCATCTTAAATAAGGCGGGTTATTTTAATCCCCTAGCTTTCTTCCAGCCCTCCCAAGGGACATGCTTGAGCCTATACCTGTTGACCCATCTCGCAAATTCGTTCGTTTCACGCGATAGCTTGACTTGCCCATCCTGATCCCGAAAGGGCATCGCAAACGGGTCAGCACCGAAGGAGCGAATAATCTTCACCCGCTCCATATCCTCGTCAAAGGTGGTATTGAAGCCGACCAGCATATAGACCATAACACGGCTCATAGTAATGCCAGCATCCTGTAGGAGTTTCATCCCCGCTCGGAAAGAACCCTCAGCCTGTGGCGTGTCGAAGGCGAAGCGCAACTGCTTGATGTATCTGAGTTTAGCCAGCAAGGATGCGATCTCATCATTGACCAAGGTTATATCGAGTCCCTGGTTGAAATCCACTGGTAACCTGATCTCAGTGAGCCGTCTCAGCACACAAAGTGCATTGGGTGCTGCCAAGAGGTTGTTGTCGTAGAGGACTACCCCTTTTGAGTCAGGGCTTAAAAACTCCCCTATCTCAGCCCACTCCTTTATCGGTCCCTCTTTCTCGGGTACGATGCACCAGGGGCAGTACTTAATGCAGCCTCTCGATGTGAAGCCCAGGGCGTAGGGGTAATTATAAAGTCCATAGTCGGGCATAATATGCTCAATTTCATCTGGCAGCGTACCCCACAGATTAAAACCTGAACCACCCAACTGCATCTTTATGTTGCCATAGGGAAATTTATTCAGTATCGCAGTGTTCCATGTGAAAACACAGGAGGCGTAATAGGCATCGTAGTCCTGGAGTGTGAAATTGAACCACACTTTATTGCCTCTGGCCTTGTGCCATGCTGACAGCTTCATCAAGGCCAGATTTGGGTATCTTGTCTGGTCAAGATCGATTAGTAACACCTTCATCATATAATCACCATTATCTTATAACTCTACCTCTATAAAAGAGGGTATGGTTCGCTCTGGGATAACATGTGTGATCTTTTTTTGGGTCACCCTTTCCCTTTCCTCAGTACTCACTGGCTCGCCACAAAAAGGGCAGAATTTAATGGGATAGTAAGACCAACTTGGGCTATCATCATAATATTCGGGCATACGACAGTATGAAAAGGCAACCTGGTTAATTTGACTGGTATCTTCCTGCTTATCACCAAAAGTTATAGCTTTCGCTTTTATTGCCCCAGCCATCTCTTGGCAACATGGTTCCCCCATATCCAGAAGCCTATATCCAAAAACTTCCTCTGGGCTTTGATCAAATGGCGACCACGCCATCTCACCCCTCAAAACCGTCTTGTAATATATTTTCATTACTCTCCCCTCCACATAAGTGTTATTATTTTACACCCGACTTCTGCTTTTCCCAGTATTCCCGCCAGCATATCTCCTTTTCCCCATAAAACAGGCAACGCCTAATAGAACCGAAGCCCTCTATGCCTTGGCGACACCGCTCAAGTGGCTTATTGCTCATACCCCTATTATCAAATATGTACGGGCAATAATACTCCTCGCAGGGAGCTGGCGTGGCACCTGACCACCATTCCTCATAACTGCAACCGCCAGGTGATTCATCGCCATGACAGATACCAAAGGAGCCAGGGAAAACTTTGGTTATATCACCTCTGCGACGACGCTCAGAAAATGCCGTGACTGTAATTCTTTCCTTGCCCGTCCCCCGACATGTATGACAGACAATAGCACAAGAACCAGCTTCTGCTATACCACTGTATAGCCCTGTTGCTTGACAGTCTCTGCATTCAATTTCCAATTCCATGCTTCTCCTTTCCTCAAATATCGGTTATTTGTTCCCTGCATTGAGCCAATCTTTGATTTCCCGCGTGGCTGAATCCATAATAGCCAAATCGCCACCATCAAATCGGTACTCCTTTATGACCCGGTGCTTACAGAACAAATCCCTAATCTCAGTCGCCTCCTGATCGTTGAGTCCTTTTTCAATAAAGAGAAAGACGGGTTTGTCCATATCCAGTGCCAGGGCAACCTGCGTTAACATCATAGGGTTAGCTTCTCTAATATCCTGAAGGTAATTCTTGGTCCCAACGACAATGAATACCTCTGACGATGCGATTTCTTCAATTAAACCCATCGCTCTCCTTTCAGATAATATCAGTTATTTTACACCCGACTTCTGCTTTTCCCAGTATTCCTGCCAGCATATCTCCTTTTCCCCATAAAACAGGCAACGCCTAATAGAACCGAAGCCCTCTATGCCTTGGCGACACCGCTCAAGTGGCTTATTGCTCATACCCCTATTATCAAATATGTACGGGCAATAATACTCCTCGCAGGGAGCTGGCGTGGCACCTGACCACCATTCCTCATAACTGCAACCGCCAGGTGATTCATCGCCATGACAGATACCAAAGGAGCCAGGGAAAACTTTGGTTATATCACCTCTGCGACGACGCTCAGAAAATGCCGTGACTGTAATTCTTTCCTTGCCCGTCCCCCGACATGTATGACAGACAATAGCACAAGAACCAGCTTCTGCTATACCACTGTATAGCCCTGTTGCTTGACAGTCTCTGCATTCAATTTCCAATTCCATGCTTCTCCTTTCCTCAAATATCAGTTATCTAACTTTGCCCTCAATCGCCTCCGATAATTCAGTCAACGATGGTGGCTTTTCCCACACCTGTATGACCAGACCATCCGGGGCAATTAAGGCATAAGGGTCAGCCCTGTTGACTATGAACTCTACAAAGGAGTAACCCTGAAGATAGGCCCATGTTGGCAATGGATTGTTGTCCCTTTTGACCTGGCTAACCTGCAATCCACCCCAACTTGGAACACCTAAGGCATCCTCGCAAAACTGACTCAGTTCACTCCGGAGAACTTGGTCACGGCGACTTTCCTTTTTCATTCCTCTCCTTTCATATAAATGCCATTATTTTATTTTTCTTCTCTCAAATGCCCTGCCTACATTGAATACACGAAAAAACTGGGTTGGAGTACCATCCTCTCCACCCCAAATTTTACGTAGAAGCGGAAGTAACGCCAGCTTATCCTCCGTTGTTAGCCCTTCTATGGAATCCATAAATGGCATGAGTTCCTCCGCCAGTTTTTCAGCCTCAGCCACGGTGGCCTCAATGAGCCTCTGAAGAGCATCTGTTGCTGACACAGGGATACGGTCCCCCTCCATCTTTTTGAGTAACTCTTCAATATCTTTTTGATACTCCGGTTTCCCCGCCATCTTAATCTCCTTTCAGATAATGCCAATTATATTGATGCCGCCAGCCCTCCTGTGAGGGCACATATAGTACCGCCGACGAGGAGAATAGCACCTACGGCTTGTGCCCCATCACGAGTGATGAAAGCACCATCAAATACACCAGTCAACATTGCTATCCCAAATCCAATAAATAGCAATCCACAACTTATGCCCACCTTGGCAATAAACCCCTTACCTTTCCCCATCGTTATCTCCTTTCATATAAGGTCTCTTATATTACAACTCCCCCTGCTTAATAATATTTGCGATTTTCTCAGCGGCGGCCTTGATGCTCTCCTGGTCATTCGGATTGACCAAAATAATATTGTCGGCGGGAATAGCCTTAAATAGTTCAGCTAGTGGGTTATATCCCCGATCCAGCTTTAACTGCCATTCGATTTGCGCTATTAGTATTGTGTTATCAAGTTCCGCCTCATCTGGACTCTCATAGAGAGTCTGCCCCTGTTTTCCCGCTTCATCCAGCCAAGTATCATAGCCGCGCTCGTGAATATAGGCCAGATGGGAAATGACGGCGTGATGCATAGCGCCAGACGGATCAACACCTTCACAGACTGCCTTATCCAGTGCCTCAGCACTTTCACCCTCGCCAATACATAATCCGAAAACTTGGGGACTCTGCTTATACACCCGAAAGTCAAAGTTTGGATGCTCGTTCAGGAACTTGATACCATTCAAGAGCATCTTCTGGCAGCCAGCTTCATAACTGCCACCGAAACCACTAATATCAACTGTTTTCATTTTTCTCCTTTCCGTAATATAAGACGCCTTATTTTACGCTAACTAGTTCCTGATACTCCACCTTAGGCACACTTCCTGACAAAATGACATTGCCGCATGTTATCAGACTCAAATCCTCTTCTTCTGAGGCTATGAAAACTATTACATCATACCCTGCACTCTTTAGCCTGTCCTCGTCCTCCAAATAAGGATAGATCATAGTATAATCCCCACTGGTTTCTATCCCATTGGCAGTAGCTGAACTGGTTTTATGCATAGGCGTCAGTTTCACAATGTAGTCATCCGGATTGAAGTACTTTAATAGGATGTTGGGGTCTATCTCCCAACCAGCAACAGCAAAATTCAGGGTGATTTTCCGCCCCTTTGGTATTATGCCCTCCATAATTCGCGCTATTTCCTCAAGAGTGCAGGCATTTCCCGAGAACATCAGGTCGCGTTCAGTATCGTCTGTAGAGTTGATGCTTAATTGAAGACCTGCCTCACCGTCGAGGAGCCGGTTTTTCATCCTCATCCAAGTGTGGATAAATGTTTTGAGCCAGATATTTCTTTTGGGCATCATTGTAGATACCACTGGATGAATCTTATATTCCGGGTCAATGTGGGTCTTTAGCCATTTTGTTGCATCCAGCACATTCGGATTCCAAGTCGGCTCGCCCATTCTGGCGTAGTGTATATTTAAGCGCTTTGTGAATTTCACTTCTGGGTGTAGGATGAGGCCAGCCAATACCTGCCTTATGAGATCGTCCTCGGTGGCATTCTTTCCCGGACCAACCTTGGGGACATCGCAAAAAAGGCATCCCATGGAGCAGCCATACTGAGTCGAAATGGTGATCACCCACTTTTCTTCTAATGGGAGCAGTTGTGTGTGCCTCACATGCTGTATATCTCTGGAAAGACCCATTGCATCACATTTGACATTTACATCCTTGCCATAATCGCCCAAGGATACCATTTCCAACTTGCCTTTTTGTCCCTGAACGACAAGTATATCTCCCGTTGGAACACTTAATCTGCGTAGTATTTTTATCATTACCAGATTCCTTTAGTACCCTTCTTCAAATCCTGGGGCATGAGTTGAAGGTAGATCATAGTGGTGTTTATGTTCTTATGCCCCAAGCGCTGCTTTATGATCGAGATATCCTCTCCCTTCTCAAGGGAAATGACGGCATTTGAGTGCCGGAACATGTGGAGACGAACCTTCACCCCGGCTATCTCGCCCAATTCCTTAATCCAATTACGAATCTGGTGGTAGGGGTATGGGAACAGCTTTCCCTTGGGCTTTGCCCACTTCATATACGCACGGAGAGCGTCCAGCCCCTTCTGGCTTATGGGAATCCAGCCCTGCATATTGGTCTTTGTGCGGTCAGCGAAAATGAGCCCGTTTTTCCAGTCAATGTCATCCGCTGTGAGCGCCAGCAACTCGGAGATGCGGAACCCGGTGTCGGCCAAAATCGTTACCACCGCCCGCTCCAAGGGCGTTCTCGCCAATTCAATCAGTTTATTTATGGTGTCCATCTTATGGTATTCGGGCAGTTTCCTGCCCGGAGTCGGCAACAAGACGCTACTCGCGTCATCCGATTTACCTTCCCATACCAAGTATTTCCTTATCGCCCTGCCATATCTGGCCACTGAGCTCAGTTTGAGTCCTCTGTCCAATTCCTGTCGGAGGAACTGCTGCGCCAGCTCCCCGGTTGCCTCCCCGCCATCCAAAAACACCCCGAACCTCTCCAGGTCATAACGGTATGCCGTCTTGGTATTGTCGGCGGCGGGATTCAACGATCCTTTGTGAGTTAGGGTGGAGATGAACCTTTCCACTTCCATCATCTTATCCTTTATCCCCGAAGTAGTGCTCCTCTGAGCAGTAGAAGGAGTCGGGCTTGTCGCTGGCCAGCCCCCTGTGCTTGGACGACTCGGAAGGCCAATCCTTGACCGTGTTGAACTCACTCCCACAGGTGACGCAGGTGATGGTTATCATCTCTAAAGCCCGATTAGATCCTGACACCAGCTCCCCCTTTCTGGCACTCTTGTAGCAATTGACGCACAGTCCGGCGTTCTTGTGCATCTGACCGCCACAGCCCGGGCAGACAATCATACGGTGGCTGCCGCGGTAGTTAGTCTTTTGCATATCCTGGCGGTATCCGATGCGGCACTCCTTACACATCACGCCGTAGCTCGGCCCGTGGCAGATGATGCAGGTGCTGTGCTTCTTAGATCGCCCCATAGTTCCATGCCTCCCGTAATGTCTTTATCCTCACCTCGGTGAACCGCTCCAAGGCTTTGATTAACTCCTTGGTCTTCTCCAGTGTCGGCTCTGGAAGATTATTCCCCCAGTTGTCATAGCCTATGTAAACGAATTGTGGCTTCACCAGCTCAATGCGCTGCGGTAGCACATTGAGGTCGAAATCCAGTATCGGCTCTATGGATACGAACTTTCTGTCCCAGGGAATGCAGGCCAAAGCCCAGGCGCGGCTCCCCGGGTCAGGGGCATCAGTGATAGCAGGATACGGCAGGTTGCTTTCAATAGTGGCGCCGAGGATAACATTCGGTGGGAACTGACGCACAAACTCCATGTAGCGCAGAGGGTTCTTCGTTAGCATCATGAAGGTAGCATTGGGGGATCGGTCCACAACCGCCAACACCTGCTCGATCCACTCCCTCGGGACCCATTGACCCCACAAATCTCCCATATCGGAGACAAATATCAAGCCACTCCTGAAACTACTGAGAAGCTCCGCCTTGACTAAGTAGGGCTTGAAGTCCTGATACTGCGGCAGTCGGCTCAGCCTGCCCAGGGCGAGGTTGCGGGCGTAACAATAGGAGCAATTATGCTCGCAACCAACCACCGGATTCCAGGTCATTCTTACCTCAGCGAACATTCGTGTCATTTTATTGCCTCGCTATTTTATCCCATACCTTCCCCAGGACAATGCCTAAAATCATCCCCAAACCAACAACCGCCGCGACAGCAATCAACCATTCCATTTCAATACCCTTACCCTGCGGGGTGAGTTACACGCGCTCTCCTGGCCCTATTTAGCGCCCCTTTGCACCAGCGTTCAGGCCCAAGCTGATGAATCATATTGCATACCCTTGCTTACCTCGCTCATTCCCGCAGGGCTTATTTCATATAACTGCCCTTATATTACCACAGTTATTAAATTCTGTCAAGGTGTTATCCAAAGGGTATTGACAAAGCTCTTTCTTTGTGATAGAATCCATAATATGGATGGACAGCAGGTCAAAGAACTCAGGCAAAAGCTGGGCCTTTCCCAAGAGGCTTTAGCTAGAAGAATCGGCATTTCCAGACAGACGGTCTATCTGTGGGAGAGGGGTACGTATCGCCCGTCTCCCTTAGCACTTGATAAACTAAAGCTGATTGAGTCTGAATCATTGCAAGTTAAGGCTAAATGAAGATGTGCTGGGAAGAACTCAGGGCTAAAGTTCTTAAACGGGATGGGTATCACTGCCAACTTTGTGGCAGTGAGGAAAGCATTATAACCCACCATATTACCTATGATTTATTTGACTATCGCAAAGTTCCAGAAAGATTTTTACTTACTTTATGCCGAACCTGCCATGATAAAACCTTTCAACGCAGAAAGTATAAAACACGCACACCCATAGACCACCGATTCCGCGTCTGGGTGGATGGGAAAGAACTCCGCTTAACAAACAAACAGCTTCGAGAGTATCTTCAGGAACATCCAGTTCACTACGAGTTTGTCCCGAAGGAAAGGCAGCCAGAAGTTGAGGAGGCAGTATAATGAGCCCAATAGCTGAATTGTCCGACATCGTCAGAATCCCCCGCCTCGGAAAGATTCGGCTCGGCATCAAGGTCGAGCAACCCGGTAAGCACCCCTACCCCAAACCGACCGACTATTTCGTGGTCCCACCTGAGATCGCAGAGGTATTCGGCGACAAGCCTAAGGATTTGGACATCATGTTCCCCACCGAGGATCCAAATCAGTTCGCGCAGCAGTGGCTCCGGGCCTACTCTATGACCCAGGGGCTGGTCTGCGTCGGCGACGGCATCACCTCGAGGAGGAAAGTGGACACCGCCACCGGGGCGATGGCCAGCCACGAAACGGTAGAGTGGATATGGAAGGACGACCTACACTGCGACCCCCAAGACTGCCCCGAGTTCCTGAAAAAAAGGTGTAGGCGCGTGATGAACCTACAGGTGCTTATACCAGTAGTGCCCGGACTCGGAGTGTGGCAAATCGACACCTCTTCTTTTTACTCGATAGTGAATATCAACTCTATGATTTCACTACTGAAGGCCATACTGGGCCGGTGTTCCATGATACCGCTGACCCTCGCCCTGGGTCCTATTGAGGTGAGCCCACTAGGGCAGAAGAAAAAGACCGTCTACATAATGCACATAAAGAAGGATATCAAGTTGTCAGACTTAGCCAAGGTGGCACTATTACCGCCGGCGCAGGCATTGATACCGCCCCCGGAGGTCGAGGAGGCACCAGCGGATCTATACCCAGAGGAGGTGCTTGCCGAGGAGACAGAGCCGGAGGCCAAGCCAGGGCCAGGGGCGGAGGCAGAACCAATGCCGGAAGAGGCATGGGAGGGACTGGTCGAGGAGGCACCACCAGAAGGCGAGGTGAATCCTGTACTCTGGAACATAGTAAAGGCGTTGCTCAATGAGCTCCAGCCAAAAGGAGAGCTGGTAATAAACTGGTTCAAAAAGGTCAATGTTGAGATTAAGCTTGATGATTTCAATAGCGAAAAGCCACCAGAGCGGCTAACCGAGCAAGTTTTGAAACGGTTTCACGACTCCCTGCTGGCACTGAAGAAATCACAAGGCAAGGCTGTTGACAAAGGTGGTATAATCAAAAAGCAGACATAGAAATGATGTTGTTAATTCAAATCAGTGCCTGCCGGCTCAAAGGCGGTCTTTCATTTTCTTCCCCAAAGAAAGAGACGATATGCCGCGGCGGATGATAACATCAGAGATTTTCTTCAACGAGAAGGTAGGGTCATTACCTGCTGGCGGTAGGCTTCTTTTCATCGGTATCTTCAGCAACGCTGATGATGACGGCAGACTGAAGGCAAGCCCCAAGTTCCTCAAGGCGCGGATATTCCCTTACGATGATGATATATCATCAGATGACGTGCAGTCGTGGAGAGATCAATGCCGCGACATAGGGCTCATCCGGGTCTACAACAAAGATGGCAAGGAGTATTTGGATGTCCCAGGGTGGCTTGAGCACCAATCAATAAGGAAAGACCGTTACAAGGAGTCTACTATACCGGCTTATGGCAACCAAAGTTCACCCACTGAGCAACCACTGGGCGAGCATAGTGAAACCAAAGAGCAACCAGACGGTAACCAAGTGGCCACCACTGGTTTACGCAGTATAGGGGAGGGGAGGTTAGGGGAGGTTAGTCTAGAAAGAGAGATACCGAAGGTATCTCTCGTCGCTCCAAGTACGACACCAGGTACTAAAAACCCACCAAAAACTACAAGACAGAAACCGAAACAGGCTGAAGCCGGAACCTTTTTAGACCTGGTTGAGCAACACATAGGCACCAAGTTGGTCCAGCGCCCAAAACACATAGGACAAATCCGTCCGTTATTAGTGAAGTTCCCAGAGGCGACCCCTGAGAGCTTGCTGGATTGCTTCAAGTGGCTAAAACAGCACGACCCGTATTGCCAAGCGCGTGATAGCCCACTGGTAATATCAATGTTGCCGTCCAAGTACCCGGAGTGGGTGGCGGGAAAATTATCAGCGGGGGGCCAGCCCCGGGGATCGCCCAAGCTCCCTACCGCCGATGAGTTGAAGAGCCGGACCAGAAAGTTTATGAAGGGAGAGCCATGATATGGACTGAGAGGATTCCTGGTGTGTACGAGGGAATTCCTATGACGCCAGAGGAACTGGACACCCTGGCGGTGCTGGTCAGGATCTCCAACTTGCCACTACCCACTATTGAGACTCATCGGTTTAGCAGGTGGGAGCATAACGAGGCAACCGAGGCAGCGTTTGCTGAAGTCAAAACCTTCCTTGAGCAGCCGAAGCACCCCTTTCTCAGCCTTATCGGTGGCGTTGGCTGTGGTAAAACACATCTCGCCCTGTCCTTAGGATGGGACTGGCTTGAAACCCGCAGAGGAGCTGTCCTTTACTACCAGGTTGAGAGCTTCCTCGATGAACTCAGGAGGGGCTACAGGGACTGGGAAAGGGGTGAGGCTGACCCTTATTTACTAATCGACCAGGCCAAGAACTGCCACCTTTGTATACTCGATGACTTAGGAGCGCACAAAGCCACAGAGTGGTCAAGCGCCAAGCTGGATGAAATTGTGGATTACCGCTATGTCAACCGTCGGGCTACAGTTATAACAAGCAATTATTCCCTTGACGCCTTACCGGAAAGAATTAGTGATCGCCTTGCTGAAGGGGTAGTTGTAGTGATGGAAGGGAAAAGCTACAGAAGGCGAGAAAGTACCTAAATGAAACTGACCCTGTACGTCGAACCCACAGGAGATGTCAGTATATGGAGTCTATAACAGAGGAGCGATTTACGAGGTGTAAAGGTGGTAAGAGAGGGGATTTAGGTAATATCTATTTCCGTAGCAGGTATGAAGCCAATTATGCAAGGTACCTAAGCTTCATTATCAAGAATAACTGTGATATAAAACGGTGGGAATTTGAGCCAGAAACCTTCGAGTTTAGTAAAATTAAAAAAGGCACTCGCTTCTATACCCCTGATTTTAAGATTTATTTTAAAGATGGACATGTTGAGTATCACGAGGTTAAGGGATGGGATTATCCCAAGGGCAAGACTGCGAGAAAGCGTTTTGCTAAATACTATCCCCATCTCAAGTTGATATTGATTGATGAGGAGTTTTTCCGAGGTGTTAAACATCAAGGAATGGATAAACTAATTCCAGGCTGGGAATGACTGTATGACATCCAGCGATTACCCGTGGTTCACAGGACCATATGGCTTTGTCTTGGCAAACCCCGAACTTTATGAGAAGCCGGTACCATGCAAGGGCAAATTGGGGTTCTTCGACCACAAACCTGACTACGCCTCAACCACCACTCCGTAGTTGTTATGTCTTCGCCTCCTGTCCATCTGCTCCATCTGCTCCCTCAATGTGGGGAACTGCTTTCCCACCCCGCACTTGAGGCAGGTGCCGTAGTTATCATCACCGATATCCCAGTAGTGAACGCACCTCTCCTGCACTCTTCTTCTCAGGTAACATACCAAGCAGGTCTTGGAGCTTTTCTGTATCCAGGTACCGCAGTCGGGGCACTGCTTCATGGGGTGGTTTCCGTGGTAGTGGGGCCAGCGGGTGCCGTTCCTCTCCTTGTTCCGACACTTGCGGCACAATTTGTATTGGGGCCACTTTGGCCCGCCACATAACGGGCAAACCACAGGCCGCAACATAATATCCCCTTTGGATCAGCGCTGGTTCTGTGATGCTTCTATCATATAGGCGCTGGCCAGCAACGCCAGCTCCTGTATTGTGTGGTTAGTGTGAGTGGGGTTGGTGCTGAGGGCTTCCAGTCCTATCTCTTTCACTAGTAGTATGTGGGCTTCCTGTATGGTTTTGGGCTTTTTCCTCTTCGCCAGCTGGGTCAGTGCGCTTCTCAGCGCGGGTGGTAATGCTTCGATTCCCTGCTCTGTTATCCTGTACTCGCTGTGTCGCGCCATATCGCCTTCTTTGGCTAGCCTTCTCAACCTATCCTCCACATAAATGCTCCAAATCAGGTCAATTTTTGCCTGCATCTTGGCGATTTTAGTCGCATAGGTGACACCAATGCCGATAATGGACAAAATTCCAGCACATGCGCCAATTATTCCCCAGTCCATAGCCCTGAACCAGAGATAGGCACACTTCCAGCTTTAGACGCCATCGGTGTGCCTACCTCTTAATAGTTTCAGGTTAGCTCGTTTGCTTACCCGCGGCGATGGCAGAGCCGGTGCTATACAGACCGGAGGCGGATAGGCCAGCGACAACGCCCAGTACTCCAGCCAGGACGAACGACTCCCCGATCGCATAGGCAATGCCCAAATTGCCTACTATGCCTATGGCCACGGCGATCAGTGGATAGAAGCGGTGGTCGGGGACGAACGCCTTGAATACCTGCACTAAGGCGACGATGAGCGGTATCAGCCCCAAGCCCCACAATAGGTTCAGATCCATAACTCACCTCCCTCCTTCCTTTTGTCTTATTGTAACAGCTTTTGCATTATTGTCAAGCTACACCATGCACCTTGGCGATGTTCGCCACATCTACCCCCATGACCTTCGCTGGGTTGGTGACACCAAGTACCTTGCCCGACCAGCCTGCTGCTGGCTGAATCGCTATAGTATTGACAACAAACGGCACGTCTCCAGATAACCTGAATTTGCCAGGGTCTTCGGTTATAATGTTCCGCTCTCTCCTGGCGGTTCCAACACCACAATCATTGCAGCGGTCATTTCTTCCATCAGTATAAAGTATAGGATAGTCCTCAACGGCACGGTTACCATCAAAATAGCCACAGAAGACAAACCAAAGGGTATCCTTTGCTCCCCAAGTCGGTGTTAGGCTCAGCGGGTCTGGGTCATTACCCCAACCACCATCAGGAGTTCCTGCCTCTGGAGTTTCTGAATAACCCGTAATCCTGTAACTGGTGTGAGTTGACATCCGCTCAGAATCAGTGGTTACAACAATAGTAGCATCTTCCTCACCATCAGCTACACGATACCAAACACCCATCTTAACAAAGGTTTGGCGTACTTCCTGGAATAGCAGTGTCCATCCTCCAGGGAAGGTGATAGTTGGAATAGCATCGCTGGCAAAGAACACCAATAACAAATCATCCGCTGAAATATCGGCTGGAAGATTGACTGTATGCTCAGTGCTGTTTACAGCATTATTACCGCCATTGACGGCTGCTACTTGTGGAAATGCCATCTTATCCTCAACTCAACGAGACCTCAATGTCTCAATAGCCATCAGGCTATCTCCACCAGCACAGGGCTCGGCCTGAGGCACAGTATGTTAGACTTGAGGGCAAACCCGACAACCTGCACCTGGTCCCCGGCGGTGTAGCCTGAAACGTCCTGCGTCAGAGTACCAGCGACAAGGCTGGCGTAGACCAGACCGCCCGCTGTCCAGCTCCAATTGTCATCCCGTACCATGCCATCTATGAGTAAAAGACCCTCGGCATCGGCCATGATCGACTCCAGTGCCATTGCCGACACTGGCATTGTACCCACGGCATTGGCATCGGACTTCCAGAACTTGCCGTCGTTTTTAAGGTAGCAGGCATCGCCGAAAACGACATTCTCCCCCACTATTTCGGTGCAGATTATGCCGCAGTAAGAGTGGTCAGCCTGCAAGGCGTTCTTGGGGTAGTAAACTGACAGGTCTGACTGGCTCATTTAACCTTCCTCTTCCTACCCCTCTTGGGCTTATCAACAGTTGGGGGTTTCACGGCTATGGTCGGACCCGCACCACAAGATGGACAAGACCCGTCCTCATTTGCCCTGAGAAAACCGCACTTACATTTCATAATGGTCTCCTTTACACCGCCTCCCCAAGCTTGTTGGCTTGGTAGAGGAGGCACATGTCGATCACAATAACCCCCGCCACATATCCTGCCGCTCCCACATTGGCCGTCCGGCTTACGACTATCGACACATTGTCCCCGGCCGAGATGGGGCACGTGCCGTCGTCATAGTCCAGCGTTATCGGCACCTGATGCAACATACCGCCACCGTTGAACGCCCCTATACTGTGGCTCGCCCCCGGTGTCTGCGTCCCCGCCGTGTCCACATCCTCGTGGTCGGCCACGCTGATTACCGAGGTCTCCCAGTCTATTATGTCGTCCGCGTCCTCGTCCGCATTGAGTACGCAGTGGAGAACAACAACCAAGTCGCTTGCCTCATCCCAGTCCTTGGGGGTACAGAACTGGATATAGAGAACCTCGGCATTGGCGGCAAATAGATAGCCTGCTACCCCGTTTCGGATGGTGGCAGTGGGCTCGGCCACCCCTTTCCTGAAATTCTCCATCGGCAGTCTGTCTATAAGCCTCACCTCTTTGCCGACTGGAAGGGTGAATCTGCTGTGCTCCTGTACTATGGCTGCCCCCTATCAATTCTGTATCTCCACCACTGTGCCGGCGACTCCGTCCGCACCGTCGGCACCTGTGCCGCCACCTGAAGACCCCTTCACGCCTAATGCAGCGGTTATGGTACCCGCTCCAGTCTTGTCGTCGTACATCACAGTCACATAGCCGCCTCCGCCTCCTCCACCCCCACCGGCGTTGGCACCGTCTCCGTCCTGACCCGCGCCTCCGTTGGAGGTTATGTCCCCGTTCAGCACCAGCTTCCTCCCGGCTAAGTAGATTACACCGCCACCGCCTCCGCCACCCCCACCGTTCAGGGCGGCCTCGCCGCCACCACCTCCACCACTAGCTCCGCCCTCCATTCTCTGGCAGACAGCGCCGTCTGGCAGGACAGTGAGCATACAGGCGTGTGGCATATGCTTCGGTATCCCGCCTTCGGTTCCTGTCGGTGCAGTCGCCACTCCAGCGATACCTCCGGCTTGCGCGCCACCTTGGCCATCACCGCCAGCCCCGCCATTTCCACCGCCCGAGACGGCTGTGTCATTGCCAGCGTTGCCCACTGCGGCTCCAGCACCTCCAGCGCCCCCTATGACGCCAGGCATTAAGGTTCCTGTGCCTCCGCCAGCAGCTCCCGCAGCAGGCGCGACACCAGCATCGCCACCATTGGCAGAGATGCTGCAAGCGACATCGATGGTAAGGGTGCCGGTGTAGAATATCCGGTAGCCCTTGGGATCGGCGCCGGAGTGCGATATGGTGAGGTCGGTATAGTACATATCTCTATTCAGTCCCTGGGTGAGGTCGTCATCGACCCCGACCGTGGTGTAGGCTCCATCGGAGCCGTCGCCGTAGAAGGACAGCTTTGCCCCTATGGCGTACTCGCCCGATGTCAACTCGAATCCACTATGCTGTTGCTTAGCCATGATTCACCCCTTAGACGATATTATGTCCGATCTGAGTCAATAGCCCCGCATCGGCCAGCCCGGCCCCGGTGTTGTTCTTCAGGTTGTTCGCCACCACTATGTTCTCGTTGGCGTTGACCCCTCCGACTATCTCGATGCCGTTGCTGGCGTTGCCAGTGCAGACATTGCCCGTGACGGTGTTGAAGTCGGCGTTGTCGGTGCCGTCGCCGGTGACATTGATTCCGTCGCCGGTGTTTTGGTTGTTGCACACATTGCCCGTCACGGTGCAGTATGAGCTGCGGTAGATGTATATGCCGTGTAGGCCGTTGCCGCTGCACTGGTTGCCAGTGATGGTGTTTTCGTTATCCTGAATGTGTATGCCGTGGTGTGTGTTGCCTGCACTGTCGTTGCCCACAACAGTGTTTCCGGTGATGGTATTGTTTGTCCCGAGGATAAAGATGCCGGTTTGTGTGTTGCCCTGAACAGTGTTGCCAGTGATGGTGTTCTCATCTCCGGAGATGGTAATACCTCTTCCGCTGCCGCCCTGAACAAGGTTGCCATTGATGGTATTGTTGTCGGATGCGCCATCACAACTTATCCCATCTAGGGTACTCACTTGGATGGTGTTCCCGCTGAGGATGTTGTGGGTTGATCCGTTAATAATATCTATCCCGTAGTTGTCGTTTCCCTGACTGGCGTTGCCGCTGATGGTGTTGTACAGAGATGTGTCAATCCGGATACCGTCCTTGCTGTTGCCTTGGCTGGTGTTGCCAGAAACGGTGTTGTAGTCCGAGCCGTTGTCGAGGTTAATTCCGTGGCGGTCACAGTCCTCAATGCGGCAGTCCACTATCTTGGAGTCGTCCACATTGTTGAAATAGACTCCGCACTGCCTGCCGTCATCGCCGTCGTCGGCCACGCTGGTGTCGCCCACCAGCCACAGGTTCTCCAGCCAGAGCTGCTGCACTGCGGTGGCATAGATTACATTCGGCCTTGCCCCGCCGGTGCCGCAACCCGCTGCCAGAATCATCTTCAAATCCTTGATGTGGATGTTATTGCCGTTTAGCTGCATGAGCTGGGTGATGTTGGTGGCACCCGCAGCGCCCTGGATGATACTGGCGAAGCCCTCGCCCCTGACCATAGTGTCGGCGCTCACTGTGAGTGCAACCCCTGGCGCAGCGGGATTAGGAGGCTCGTGGGTCCCGGCGTGGATTATTACCTCCCCGCCAGCCCCAGCGGTCAGGGAGTCTTGTATCCTCATATTGACCAACACCTCATAGCGTAGCGCCCCCGTTCTCCAGGTCACGGATGCCGTAGCTCCGCCGCAGGCGCCCAAGTATCCACCCACGACTGCGATTGTCCCGTTCAAGCTGGCGGTCACAGTACCCACCTCAGAGGCGTTTATGGTGAAGGCACCTGTCCCTGCGTTGGACACAGTGCCTACTGAAGTGCACCCGTCCATGTCAAGGGTCGTGCCGATCGTGGCCGCTGAGACTACACTCTGCCCACCTAAGTCACACTGCTCGAAGTTCAGCACATGCGCAACCGCCCCTGCGGTGTCAATGGGATCGGTCGTTATCCGGCAGAAGTACATATTGAGCGTGCAGGTGTCTGTGCTGAGGTCTATGTCCCCAGCCCCGACGGTGCTGTTGTAGGCATCAAGCTGCCCCGCGACCATCGTGACGGCGTCCCCGACTCCCGTGCCGTATATGTAGCAGTCACGCGCCGTGAGGATATTTGCCGTGATGGCGATGGCCGGGTTGGCGGCATTGGTGCCGCCGATAGTCAGGTTGGAGAGCGAGCAAGTGACAGCAGAGTTGATTACAGGGTTGGTCGTGCTGTCTGCAACGATGAGGCACTGGTCTCGGTCTGTGCCCACCAGATTGACACTTGCCACCATTGTCAAATTGGCTACGGCGTAGGTTCCGGGATAAATTGTGATTACATCCCCAGCGCCTGCCAGCGTCAGGGCATCGGCGACCTTCATGTTCGCTGTCCCCGCCACGACCTTGATGTGGTTGGGGTCGATCCTCCAGGTCAAAACACCCGCGTTTGCGGCGATGTCCGAGAAGTAGCACTGGCCATAAAGCCTAATGGTGCCGCCCGCACCAGTGGTGATGCCACCCATTGAGGAGTTTGTGATGCTTATTACCCCGGCCGCGGCCCCCTGCACCACCGCCCCGAGCCTTGAGGCCGTGATGGTGATGGTGCCGGTGCTGCTGCTGTTGAGCGACCCCGTGTCGCAGTGCTCGATAAGGATCGTGCCCGCGGTGTTGGTGATGGCCCCGGTGGTGCAGTGCTCAAGCGTCAGGGCGTTTATCAGGTTGGTTATGACGCCGATGTCGTTGCACCGCGTCATGTTGATGGTTGGCGCGTTGAGCGCCACCGTTACAGCCCCGCCGCCGCAGTCACAGTTCACAGCGTCGAATGCGTGGTTGGCTCCAGTGAAGGTGATAACTGCCCCAGTAGCGAACTGGCAATCGTAGACATCGACATTGGCCACCACAGCACCAGATACTGCGATGTTGACATCTGTCCCGTTGAAGTAAGTGTCATAGGCCACCAGCGATGGAGCACCTACGCCAGTGGTGGTGAGCGTCACCGCATTGCCCGACCCACCGGTGTTCTCCACAGAGCAGTATTCCAGTCTGACGCTGGATGCGGCAGCACCAGCAGCGATGTCAATCCCGTTAGCCGTGCTGGTGTTGACGATTCCCACATTCCTGATGGTGATGTTGACATTGTTCCCCACATCAATGATGGGGTCGGTGACATCCGCGGCGGAGATAATGGAGATGTCACGCCCCGAGCCGATAAAATTAACGCCATCCACAGCGGTCAGTCCGCTCTCGGCGAATGTCCCAGCTCCGATGAGGATGCTGTCCCCGGCTGCCGCAGCAGCAAGGGCATCCGCTATCTTCATATTGGCCGTGCTGGCGACGACCATCCATATATGGGGTGCCACTACCCACAACACTGTCCCGGTGGTGTCGGATAGTCCCTCGACGCTGCCCCCGTACATCGTTGTCGTGCCGCCGTCGGCATCTATGTCCACCGTGTGGCAGGTGTAGAGGTTGATTGCGGCGCCGACATCGGCCCCGCACTGCGCCTCGGTGAGATAGGAGTTGTAGGCGTTGATTGCACCTGCGGCTGCGCCCTGCGCTAGAATCCCGCAGTTGCAGGTCTCTATGGTCACAGTAGCCGTGCTGCTGTTGGTGATGTTCCCTGTGGTGCAGTGCTCTATAGTGATAGCGCCAGTCCCGCCGTTGGTTATAGCCCCCACGTCGTTGCAGCGCGTCAGGTTGATGACCGAGTTGTTGGCGGCCACTGTCACAGCGCCCCCGCCCCCACCGCAGTTCACCGCGTCGAAGGTGTGGTTAGCGCCGGTAAAGGTCGCCATATTGGTGCAGGTGAACTCGCACTGGTGCAGGTCAACATCAGCGACCACTCCGCCGCTCACGGTTATTGTGGTAGTGGTGACGTTGAACTCTGTGTTGAACGCCTCGAAGGAGGGCGCGCCCGCGCCGGTGGTGGTCAGTGTAACCCCGTCGGCACCCGAGGCGATGTAGCAGTCGCGCACTACGACAGAGGAGTTATTTGCCACTGGAGCTATGTCTATGGCGTTGTTGGCGCCCAGGTTCTCTATGGTGAGGGAGAATAGCTGGCAGGTGACGTTGTTGCCCACATCAATGATTGGGTTTGCGGCGTCCGTGGCTTGTATTAAACTGACGCCAACCCCGTCGCCCTCGATGTCGACATTGTTCACCGCTACTAGGGCACTCTCCTGGAAGGTCCCCCTGCTGAGGTGAATAGTGATGCCACCAGCGGCTGCCGCGACAAGTGCCCAGGCGACCATGGTATCGGTGGTGGTGGCGCACGGGAGGATGACGATGTTATCTGCGTCCTTCCACCAGACAACGGAACCCACGGCTCTGGTCACCGATCCGAGGTCGCCCCCGTAGAGGGTGACGGATCCCGCAGCGGTCACATTTATGCCACCGATGTCGGAGTCGCGGACGGTGAACGCCCCCGTACCCGCATTGGCTAATTGACCCACATGGGAGCAGCCCGTCATGTCGAGAGTGGTGGCTCCGGTTGCTGCCGATGCCAGGTTCTGGTTGCTGAAGTCGCACTGCTCGAATGTCAATACGTGGGCGAAGGCCCCTGCAGTATCGATTGGGTCTGTGGTTATCCGACAGCGGAACATCGATAGAGTGCAGATAGCAGTACTGAGGTCTATGTCGCCCGTGCCAACCTCGGTCTCGTAGGCTATCAGTATACCCGCCGTCATAGTTACGGCGTCGCCCGCACCAGTGCCAGACACGGTGCAACCGCGTATGGTGAGCTGGTTCGCCGTCACCGCTATGGCGGGCGCGCCCGCATTGGTGTTCACCACTTGGATATTGTAGAGGTTAGTATTAACGGCGCAGTTGAGGATGGCGTTCGCGACGTCGCCTGTGGATATGATGCTTGTTCTGTCCCCCTGGCCGACGATGTCAACCCCGTCGATAGCTATGAGGTTGGACTCGGTCCAAGTGCCGTGCCCGAGTTCGATAGTGTCCCCGGTCGCAAGTCCGGCGGCAGTGAGGGCGTGTTCAATGTGCATGGCGGGGAGGACGTAGATGAGGTTGTCATCCTTCCACCACACTATGTCCCCACCTGCTGCGGCTGCGGCGCAGGTACCCACGTCGCCGCCGTAGATGGTGATGAATCCCGTCAAGGTGGTGGTTACGTCGCGCACATCGGAGTCGCGAATGGTGAAGTTACCGGTGCCGGCATTTGAGACCTGCCCCACGTGGGAGCAGCCACTCATAGTTAGTGTCGTTGCCCCGATGGCTGCCGATGCCAGATTCTGGTTGCCCAGGTCGCACTGCTCGAAGGTGAGGACATGGGCAAAATTACCCGCGGTGTCAATCGGATCGGTGGTTATCAGGGACCGATACATCGACAGAGTGCATATCGCGGTTGACAGGTCAATGTCCCCAGCTCCCACCTGGCAGTCGTAGGCGTTCAGTATCCCTGCCGTCATGGCGATGGCATCGCCAGCGCCAAAGCCGTTAATGTTGCAATTCCTCGCAGTCAGCGTGTTGGCGGTGACCGTTATGGCGGTGCCTCCGACATCGCCATTAGTCACGGTGAGATTAGAAATGGCGCATGTCACCCCGCAGTTGAGGATAGGGGTGGCGACGCTTGCGGAGATGATGCACTGTTCGGGGTCCGTGCCCACCAGATTGACACTGGCGACTAGAGTAAGGTTCGACTCAGCGTAGGTTCCTGGCCTGATGAGGATGACGATACCCCCACCAGCGGCCGCGGTCAGCGCGTGGGCGATGATCATGTTGGGCATAATCACCAACTCGTCTGATGTCTGCCACCAGACGAAAGTGGTGCCGGTGGAACCTCCGCAGGCGTTTATGCGCCCACCGTAGGCGACAACTGTGCCCTGTGTTGTGGTAAGGGTTTCGACACCGCACTCGTAGAGCGTCAGCGTCCCGCCTATCCCGGCGTTGGTCAGGGTGGCTATCCCGTCGCAACCGCGGAAGCTGAGAGTCGTGGCTCCGGTGGCGGCGTTGTTGAAGTTCTGTCCGTTGAAGGAGCACTTGGAATAGGAGAGAGTATGAGCAAAGGCGCCTGCCGTGGCTACAGCAGCGGTAAACCGTGTCAATTCAGCGGAGAAAGTGCAGACGGCGGTTCCGAAGTCGGTGGCCTCTATCTGGCACCTAGCCACATTGACCGTTCCCCCGTCTTGGTTGAAGTTGTCGGAGACTGTGCAGTCGGTCAGGTTGAGGGCGGTTATCGCCAGTGTCACCTGTATGGCATCCGTACTCCCGTTGAAACTGGTTCTCTCCACATTGTAGGTCTGAGCAGCAGTGGTGAAGAGGGCACCCGTCGCCGCAGTGCCGACGCTATCCACAACGCAGTCCCTGATGGCGCAGCTCGCTGTGGCATTGAGGGCGATGGCGGCAGCAGCAGTGTTCTGCGGCGTCAGCACGCAGTCCTCGATCTCGAAGCCCGCGGTGGCGGCATCCACGCACCTGGCCCTGAATGTGGCGACATTGCCGTCGGAAACGATGGTGAACCCCTTGATGAGGCAGTTCTCGCCCGTCACCGTAGGTTCATCGTGGGCGGTGGCGGTGAAGGTGATTATAGTTTCCTCCCTGCCGCCAGCCGCAATCAGGTCGATGTAGTCCTCCAGTACTATCTTCTCGGTGTATGTACCAGGATGGACTATGATGGCGTATCGCTTGCCCGCCGCATTATCGGTGATGAGGTCGATAGCATCCTGAATCGGCGTGGTCGTAGCGCCAGCCACGGTCTTGGGAGCCAAGTCCGTTGGCTGCTTAGCGACATGTATTTCCTGAACATAATTCAAGCTTCCGCGTATCCCCATGATAACCCCCTTACATCAGTTCTATGAGTAATCCATTCACGACAGCTCCCCCGTCGTCGTGCACAACTGTCCCGACCCTCTGCACAGTACCCATCCCCGGCGGCACTCGTACTATGTCCCCGGGTGTGGTGTCGGAGATATACACGGGGTCGTTGGGCGTCCAGCCCTTGCCTGTCGTCAGCACTTTGCCATCTGTTTTTACGACCGCGAGAATGGCGGTAGGCTTCTCCACTATCATACCGACGGCGAGCATCTTGGTCGGATCGCTGGCGTCCGCCTCGTCAACCGTGTCGGTGCCGGAGATATAGACCCACTCCAAGACCGCCTCGGTGGCCCCGGAGCAACTGAAGGTGTTGGTGTGCACCAGGCCCAAGTTATCCCCTATTAGAATCTTGAACCTCTGGGTTGAAACGGCAATCCCCGCCCTCTGCGGCCACACGGCAGGCATAGTGGTGGTTATCTCGCCCGCGGTGGTGGAGACCCAATACTCCTGGCCAAACACCCAGGCGTCGCCGTGGCCCGCATTGGCCGCTACGTCGTAGGCGTAGCCGTAGTTCTTTACATAGCATGTTGTGGTCGTGGGCTTGTAGACCACACGCCCGATGGTGGGCATAGTGGCTAAGGCTAATGCGCTGGCCTCGGTCACGGCATCGTTACCAGAGACATAGACCCATTCGCCTATCGCGACCCCGGAGGCGCAGGAGTACAGCCTGGCTCCGGTGAGGTCGGCGAAGAAGCCCATTGTACCCTCAAAGGTGACCTCTGTATAATCGTCACCATAGGAGCGGACACTCACATCGACATAATCGCCGATATACCAGCCGTTGTTGAGGAGTTTGCAGTCATAGCTGTTCACGGTAGCGTTGCTGGTAAGAAAGATATCGTAGGTGTCGTCGCTACCGCTAAACGAGGAGTCATAAAGGGTACTGGTTGATGCGTTTGTGAGGGTAAGGGCATAGGTACCCGTACCCACGCCTATAACCGTGCACTTGTAGAGGGTCACGGTGCCGTTGTTCGTTGTGTGGATCGCATGGTTGAACGCAACTGTGCCAGTGACGCTTACCACGCAGTCCTCAAGAATAGCGTCAACAGCATCCGCCTCGATGCCGCGGATTCCACCATCCGCCGCCGTCACCTCGACGCGTACGCTCCTGATGCGTGAGTTATTCGCAGGGGTGATGACAGTGGCAGCAGCTTGGTAGATGACCACGCTCTGGCTGGACACGCCCACTAGGTCTACAAACTCCTCCATGACCACAGCCTCGTTGTATTCCCCGGAGAAGACCTTTATAGTGTATCGCTTGGTGTCGGTGGCATCGGTGATGTCGGTGAGGGCATCTCCAATGTGCATCCCAGCGTGGACGAGATAGACTTGTGGTTCTTCGGTTGCCACCATGAAGCCCAGCCCCGCATGGGTCACCTTGGTGAACTTATCGTTGTGCGACCAGACCTTGGCGGTTGCCAGGCT
>Ga0307380_10002559_pt1 | contig 25748 bp, 19 predicted proteins | sample UN3MG_FD_202239 | JGI IMG/M metagenome (GOLD analysis project Ga0307380, IMG submission 202239) | Soil microbial communities from Risofladan, Vaasa, Finland - UN-3 | ecosystem: Environmental > Terrestrial > Soil > Coastal area > Acid sulfate soil | place: Finland: Risofladan, Vaasa | collected... | reverse complement strand
TACATGGAAATACTCAAGGTCATCAAATACTGCAGATACTTCAGGAGATACAACTACCCAAGATGCGCCACCACGAAGGGTTGCCTTGTGAATTTGTGCTGAAATCTGGTTGATTTTTGTAATCAATGTCTGATTCCAGTCTTTCTGAGTTCCGTAATATGTGTTAGATTGTCTACGAAGACCATTATAGTCCCAACGAGCAGTCCAAGCAGCACCTCTACGAAGGTCACGAAGAATTTCACGGTCAATTTCTGCAGCCATTTGCTCTGACAATAAAGCTGTTAATTCAGCTTCAGCATCAATGTTATGGAATGCACTAACGTCCTGTGCTAATTCAGGTGTCCACATAGCACGCATTTTACGTGTTTCAACAGAAACAGTAACTTGGTCTAATTGGAATGTAACTTCAGCCATTCTTGAATCTTCTTCAAGGTCAGAATAACTTCTGTATTCGTAATTGAATACAACGCCAGTTGTTGCAGCACTAAGTGGCTGATAACCGTTTGTTCCAGCGTACTGAAGGTCAACGATAAGAGTAATCTTACCAGTTGTGTCAACAATAGCTTGTCCGTATTTCTGAACCTTTACGTTGAAAGGAAGAGCAGTACCAATAGCTACACTTTGGTCTGTGAATCCAGCAGGAGCACTTAATGCTTCATCAGCACTAATTTTCAAACTTGCAAGGAAACTTTCTGTGTCCATTTGAACACCAGCAGGACCTACTAATTTTCCAGTGTCAGACACTAAGAAACCAGTAATATATACTTCAAAATACTTATCACCAATAACATAAGCTGTTGAAGCAGTAGTTGCGCCAGTATGAACATCCATTTCACCCTTTGAACGGTCAAATAATGAAGTTCCTTCTTGAGCATATTCTGTTGCATAAAATGCATCATACAATGAACGAGTTTCGAACTGTGTTCTACTTGTATCAGGTTTTGAAGCAGCGTTGCCATAAGCACCGTCAGGTGATGTATGCTGTACGCCCGGTGTAGTTGTAGTAGTTGAACTATCTACTCTAACACTTGCTTTAGGGTTGATGTAGTACAATTTACCAATAGGTAAGTTAAGTGCTTGTACAGACACGATATCATTTGCTAAAAGTTTAGCAAATACTCTTCGGATAACAGGAAAAGCTACAGTTTCGAACTGACCGCTATTACTTGAATCTGAAGATTCATTTATCATATAAGATAACTGGTTCTCAAATAATTGAGCGCAGTTTTCTTTCACGTTGCCATCAAGACCTTCTAAAAGTCCGATTTTTTCCCAACGATTTGTTGTTATTTCTCTTTGTTCACGGAGTTGCTTCAAACCAATGTTGCCAACTTCCGCACTTTCCATTAAAAATCCCATTTTATTAAATTTTTATTTGTTTTCTTAAATTATTTTTTTGCCTCTATGTTCTATGGTCTCAATGATTTTTTTCATCCTGTTAAGGTGGTCATTGTTCTCATAAGCTGTTTTTTCAACTACTTCGTCAAGTTTTTGCTTTGAAGATGGCTGTATAGAAGCCGATACTTTACCTTCAATGCTTTCAGTTAAAGTCTTTTTACTGTCTTTCATTTCTGATAAGAAAGCTTTGTACTTCTTCTGTGACTCAGTTATACTATCAACGGTTTTGAATTCGTTGATAATTCTTATTTTATCATCTTGTGTTAATGCCAAGCCTTCATTTACCATTAGGTTATTTACATGCGCTAAATTGGTATTGAAAACCGCCATCTCTTTTAATTGATTGCGATATTTTTCGAGTGCAGACTTATAATTCTCAACTAATTTTGTTGCAGCAACTTTGAATTTCTTGTCTTCGTTTAACTTCTTAGTCAATTTCTTGTTCTCATCAATTAAACTGCCAACTTTTTTAGATTCATCAACGCCCTTACGGAATCTACCACGGCTACCTTCATTATCACCAAGTTTCCCGGGTGTGATTGTACCCGAAGAAAATGAAACACCATGTGCCTCATCAACTTCTCCTTCAGGAGCACCTAATACTGCATCAATATCATCGTCAGTAATCATATCTTCTGCTTCAGCAATACCACCAACAGCACTAAATTCTTGAGGACTCATTTCGTCTGGTTGTAACTCCGTTTCTTTCATTTGACCAGTTACCTGTCCAACTTCTGGACGTGGTAAACCACTCATACCTTGAAGTATTTCATCGATTTGGCTTTTCATATTAACGAGTTGTTTGAATGCATCACCACCCTGATTTTCAGGAGTGCCACGTTTCTGTAATTCAGGACGTGGGAGACCACCCATATCGTTAAGTTCTTCGCCTAACCCTTCCATTTGCGAGATTTCGCTCTCAATTTCATCAATTGTGATGATTTCGTCTTCATCACCAGCACCACCAATAGCATTGTCTACACTTTGCATATCAAGTTCTGTTATATCAAATTCTTCGGTGAGATTTGAAATTGGTTTACCTGAAGTCGGACCTTTAATCTTTTCGTTAAAGACTTTACCCTTCTCAGCTTCACCTTTTCCTTGATTCGGAGTTTCGCTTTCAACGTCACCCATGAAATCTTTTTCACGTTCCTCTTCAATTTTCTTTACACCCTTTGCTTTTTCATCAAATGGGTCACCATCGCCAACTGTATCGGTGATTTTTACATCTTCTTCTACATTTTTCAAACCCTTTGGTTTTTCATCAAATGGTTTGCTTTTGTCAGCTTCTTCTTTTACGACCTTCTTGGTCTCTTTTGTTTGATTCTTCATAACAGATTCTTTTTTTGATTCGATATCATCTTTGTCAGATTCTTTATTTTCGTCTAATTTTTTATAAGACTCTTTCTCTTTATTATTTTTATTTAATTCCTCTTTTAACAATTCGCTGTAACTTTTTGGGAACTGTTTAGCCAAAATATCTTTAGCATTAGCAACAGCAGCTTCTTGAAGTTCTTTGTATTCTACTAAAGCCTCTTTAATTACAGATGTTTTTTTATCTTCTTTCATGTTGTTAAATTGTCGTATCTAATACTATAATTTTTATATAAATACATAATCTTTGCGAAAAAGTATATTTTTTAATAAAATTCTTGCTTTTCCGAATTATTATAATTATCTTATGTCCCTTTATAAAAGGAACTTATTTGTTGCATCCAAAATCTTGGTCTCATCTTCTTTAAGATATATACCATTCTTCTTCACGTAGTTCTCACCAAAACCAGTTTCACCCTTCTTACTTGGGAAGAGATAAGCACCGGGGGTACTTGGTGTTGCAACTAAGTCAAAACCAATCAATTCGAAGTCATCTTGAACAAGGTTCTCACCGTTATATTCTTTAAGTGTTCCAACACCACGACTTGAAATTCCAAGTTTGATTTTATTTTGTAGATAGAGTACAATCTTATCACCAACCACAGAAACCACACCATATTTAATGTATCCGGGGCTGACAATCAGCTTCAATTGACCATATAATACATTTTCATGTTCACCAGTTCCCCACCACATTTTTGTTATCATGTGAGAGATATTTTGTAGTGAAATTATACTGCTTTCTGGATGGTCTGCTTCAGATACCGCACTATTGTTTTGAACTAATTCTTGATATACTTCAACTTGTGGTATTAAAACGTCTTTCGGATAGATTCGACCATTTTTGTTTTTTACTCCCCATTTTTGTAGTATACAATTAACCAATACGGGTTCATTTGGCTTGAGTTCAAACGCTTCGTTTATAAGGGACGGATTCAAATCGCTGTTTATATACCCTGCGTCATGCTCTATTAAAATCCCAAATCCTATATCGCCTTCCTCTAATATCCTACTTAACTGTTTCCTTAACATATTAAATTCTTTTATATAAATAGTTTAGAATACTATTTTATCTCCACGACAACCTTAGAGTATTCCGCATTGATTTTTTTGTCGATGGTTTCATCGATGTTTTCTATAAACATTTGTGTTTCTAAATTACTTAATATCTCTTTGAGTAGTTTATTAACCTCTCTTAGTTTTTCCAGCTTCTTTGACATATGACGTTTATTTAATTTTTGTTAAATTTTCTACTTTCGTCTGAATCTCACCAAGTTTTTTCATAATCCTGTCAGATTCAACCCTACCGATTTTTTCGCTCATATCGAGCAATGTCGAAACTCCATTTAACACGTGTAGTGTTTCTTTTTCACTTTCCATCCACTGACGACCCCTTTCTTCTTCACGCTTGAGCATCTCCAACCTGATTCGCTCCAATGTTTCTCCATGTTCTTTTCTTATTACATCAACTCTTGCCACATGTTGTTGTTGCATTAATTTCATATCAGCAGTTCTTTTCTTCATCAGTTGTATCATATACAATGAATATGACACAAAACCAATAACTGCCATGATTGTAAGATAGAAAAATACATTATTCCATATTGGATGCATATGTGTTATAGTTTCTTGTAGAAATATCATCGTTTTTTGTTTTCTAATAAATAGTTTAGAATAGTTTAGAAGTGTTAAAGAATTTGATTATCTTTATATTTTTTATAATATCGTATTTATATAAAAAATATCAACTGAATGGAGCAAATTTCAAAAAGTCATGGTCAGGTTTTGTATATTGAAGACCCTAACAGAGTTAATTTATATCCTCTTGCTGATTTGAGCGTACAACCGATAACAAATTCCGTAGGACAATATCAAGACATGAACATTTTTGCCGAACTAACTGCCGTTAGAAAAGGTAGAAGTGTTATTGTTAATGGTAAAGGTTTACAAAGCATGGATTCGGTAGAAGTTAATTTCTTAGGTAATAATCAAAACAAAAACAATCCAAATCACCTGAACTTCACTACAAATTACTACGATGGTAGTTCTGGGGCAAATGAAATACAATACGAAGCATTTGGTATAACAAGTATCAAGGTTTTAATAAATTCTTCATTCATTCCACAGGTTTCAATACAATTTGTAGACATCAGAGGTCTATCGTTTTTTAATCAAGAAAACTCTCCATATAGGATATTATTTGATTTTCCACCACCTATTTTTAATTTAAAAATTAAGGGTTATTACGGTAGAACATTATCATATCAATTACATCTTGTTAAATATACCACAGAATTCAAAGCAGAAAATGGTAATTTTATAATTGACGCACAGTTTGTAGCAACCACATTTGCACCATTATCGGATATACTATTTAGATATGCAATTAATTTTCCATTAATGGATGCAACCGAAATTTCGATGAATCCCGAACCGGGTGAACCACCCCGAAATACAAACGAAATGATATTGAAGCTGAGAAGTTTATACGCTGTTATTAATGAACAATTAAAAACGGGTATCGAATCCCAGCAGTTTGATAATGCAATATCGGAACTCGAAAACAATACTGCTGCTACATCTGCACTGGTTTTCTATAAAGAAGCACTGAATGATAATGGCACACCGTTTATGTTTACGTTCATTAATAATATAGTTAAACAACCATATTCACCAACAACACCAATTAATTATGTCAGTGCAGATGCAGGTTTAAATGCCGAAATCGCAGCACATGATGTTGGTCTTTTAAACTATATGGATGCATTTAATTCTTCACCACCCGCAGATTATACTGATGTAGAAATCATACCATTGGTTCAATTATCTGATTATGACAAAGAAATAAAAGCACAGGGAACTAATTTGTATAAACTAAAGGTGGATAATAGATTATATGTTGGATATATTGTTGGAAATAATGACACAACACTTTATAATGCATTAGTTACATATAGGACAAAACTACTAAATAATGCCAAGACTTCTGGAATAAATACCGTTCCAACAGATATATCAATGCCACAAAACGTTTATAGTTCAAATAATCTTTCAACCAATACAGTAAACCCAACCGCTAATATAAAATATAAGGTACTTGACATAACAAACTATTATACGAAGCTTTATAAACAGAAGCTTGACATACTGGAAACAAAAAATAATGCAGCTTTAGCACTTAATGTTAAAATCAATGCCATGATTGAAAAAGAACTTGGCATGAGACCTACAATATATAACATATTTAAAATCATATTAAATGATGTTGATAAATTCTACGATATATTAAGAGACACATCACGTGCTGCTGAAGACCATCACGAAAAATACAAATCACTAATTGCTGGTGGACAGGTAAAAGACTCTGGTAGTAATGACTCTGGAAGTGTTGATGGTCAAGATATCTATGCATTTCCTTTAATTATTAAATTAGAAGGAACTGGCTGTAACAATAAAGAAGTTAGGGTTTCACCCGTTGAAATTAATAAAACATTACCAGACCCATTTCCTGAACTTGAATTGATTGTCAATTTTATTGAAACGTTCACGACACAGAAAAAAGTTGCAGAACTCGCAAACATGAAAGCAGATTTAGATGAAGACGGTAATAATAAATGGATACCAATATCACCAATTGACTCAACCATGTCAGGTAGACCCGCAATATCACCATATGGGAATATAGATTCAGGTAGTGGCATTAACGTGGATGCTGACAACAAACTGAATGAGACATTAAAAATCTTTTTAAATAGGTTTTATATGCTTACACAAAGCTCACTCCCTGATGCGTTTTACACTAAAACTACTGATGCCAGCAATGCATATGTTCAACTATATTCAAAGTCAGAAGCAATTAACTTAGCATCATCGATTTATAGTCCAATTCTGCGTGAGAACTTAGCCTCATTCGCTAAAGCCAATAGGACAGATGTTACCACCTTTTATGATTATCTCGATAAAAATTCTGCAATATTTGAAAAAACATATGATTTTGCAGATGATAGTGTTTTCGTTATTAATGAAGCATATGTTGATAAAAATAATGATGAATATGAGGGCATGTTTATCTATACAAGTGACATTGAAGAACAAGTGTTTACAAAAGACGGAAAAAAACCTTTTGATGTTTTCGCACAGAACGTACAAAGACCTTGGTATAAACTTGTATTTAAGGGTAGACTTCCAGACGCTTCATACTTATTTACAAAACAGAATATAATATATGTTATTGATAAGTATGTTCAAAACGCAGAAGTAAAAGAAGATAAATTAGCGGAATATGAAGGCACTACTTTGCAAACCAGATATCTATGCCCGTTAAGTAGATTATATACCGATAATAATATAGTCAGATTTTATGAAGACAATACATTTGCTGCGCAGGCAAAAGATGCTGCAATTAAATTTATTACGTTACAATGGTTTAATACATCAACAGAAATAAGTAGTTGGTATAAAGATACTTTAATCAATTCCCTACTTGTTAAGGGAAACAATACAGGATTTGGTGATATTGAACTTAAAGCAAATTCTAAGGCATTCCACCTAAGACGATTTCAAAGTATTGTAGATGTCTGGGTTTATCAATTGGCAGCATTTGACACACAAATCTATGATGATGTCATATCTCAAGTATCTGATTTAAGTGCAACAATAATTCTATCCAATTTTGGATACACAATAGGACCTTTCAATAATTTTCCAAATAAATTAGGTGAATTAATTTTCCAAAACCCAGCAGCTATTGATGTTCCCAGATTTTTACCTGCATATATTGGTGCATTGATTGAGGCAAATGAGAGTGGATTAACTGATAAACTAAAAGACTTTTTTAATACAGGGGGTGGTAAAAATTTAAGTACCAGTGGTGTGTTTATTTTTGCGGATATTCACGACATAAACACATATTTATCAGATATTGATAAAATTCGTTTTAGAGAAGCGTATAGGTCTTTCTTTATTAATGACTATCCTGATATTAGAACAAATCTTGAAGCACTTTATGACCTATGTAATTCAAGCGGTGTAAAAGATAAATATGATGAATATGAATCGTATTTAAATCCAGAATCCGAAAACAATAAAAATAATCTTCATTATTTTTCCAGCATACTTAAAACATTATTAAATAAAACAACAATTGTTTCGTTTAGTCAAAACACATTTAAGGATGTTAGTACCCCAACTGCATATAAAGCACTGAAGAAACAAAATATTGAATCTCCAAGTAAAAGGGCAATAAACGATAGCTTTTTCAAATTATTTTTTCAAGAACTGGATAATTATCTTATTCAAACCAAGAAAGAACAAGATGAACAGGATGAAGAACAGAAGAAATTAAGTGGGGATGAAGATATCTTAACCCAGACATACTATTCATTTAAAAATATTAACGATAAGTGGCTCACTAATCCAGAAAACGAAAATCCGAAAGGTTACCCATTTAATGACAAGGGTAAGAGATTAATTGACATGTTTGCATTCGTGGATAGGGCAATGAATCCTGCTGGTGATACGTGTATAAACCCTGAAATATTGATTGATATGTTTGAAGATACTACACTATCATTATTTAGTGTGATATCTCAGATATTATCAACAAATGGTTTCGAATTCTTCCCACTCCAAAACTTCATGAATCATTCAAAAATATCAAGCTGGGATGATACCTTTAAAATCGACCCAATCGGTGAGGTTGAAAAATCACAAGCTTTTGTATGTATGTATGTTGGTGGAGCATCGAGTTATCCATCAAACATCAACAACGGATTTCAAAATGATGGTATTATTGACTTGACCACCACAGATGCAAAAGACTTTTTCAATGCTGGTGATGATTGCTCACAGATTGATTCGGCATATGATGAACAACTTGAAGGCAATACAGATTTTCCTTATAGACAAGTAAGAGCATTTAGAGTTAAATTCGGAGAACAGAACCAATCGATGTTTAGCGATATAAAAATCGATAGTAAAGAATATCCAGAAACCAATGAAAGTATCCAGATTCTGGCAAGATTGGCTGGTGATGGTGGTAAGAATGCTCCAATACCAAAAGGACAAAACCTATATAATTTATATGAGAATCGTGCATATAAAGCAACAATCACTGGTTTGGGAAACGCAATGATTCAGCCAACACAATACTTCCAATTGGACAATGTGCCGATTTATAATGGTGCATATCTAATATTAGGTGTTGAGCATTCAATAGAACCTAATAAAATGACAACAAGTTTCTATGGAACGAAAATATTAAGATACCCAGTACCAAGAGTGTTAGACCCTGCAGCAGTAATGGGATTTGAAGGTGCTACTTCTCCAACCACAGATATGACAACAGGTGAATTTGTGAAAACGGGTTCACAATCAACATCAATGTCACATGCAAGGCTGGCTCAACTGAATTCTGTTTATGGTGTCGATGTTTCTTATGCTAATGCTGAAATAGATTGGGAAAAAGCTGTCAATCCAACCAATCCCGATGACCCTAAAGTTAGTTTTGCTTTTATAAAAGCAACACAAGGAACAGCAACACAAACAAAACCCATCATTGATAGTCAATTTCAAAGAAATTTTAAAATGGCAAAAGCTGCTGGTGTAAAAATAACATACTATCACTTTGGTGAACCATATACTGGTTCTGACCCTGTTGGTAATGCAACAGCACAGGCAGAATTCTTCTTAGACACAATTAAAGCATTAAATGCACCAAAACCAGATTTTCCACTTGCATTAGATTTTGAAAATAAAGACACCAAAAAAAATCCGACTAAATGGACATATAATAAAGCAAATAATGACTTATGGATTAACACATTTGTTCAGGTTTTGAAAGATAATGGGTACGATACTATTCTTTATAGTAATAGGAGTACGATTAACGAGAAGACAAGTAATAACTTTGGTAAGCTTCCATTATGGTTTGCAGAACCAAAGGAAAAACCACAAAGTTCAGAAATGAATAATCCGAGCATTCCAAAAGGCTGGAAAGACTGGTCAGTTTGGCAGTTTAGCTGGCAAGGTAGGGTAAATGGAATTAAAGGTGATGTTGATATTAATGCAATGAGAAAGGGATTCTTCGACAATCCCAAAGCATAAGATTATAACAAATCTTTTTTGAGTTCATATAGTCTGATAATGTCATCATCCACATTTGCGCCATCATATACCATTTCTTTTATTTTCTGAATGGCTCTTGCAATATTTTCTTTGACATTATCCTTATTGATTCCCTCTAAAAGAATTAGGCTTTCAGATTTGAAGTTCTCAAGAAGTTCTTTTTTCGCAGACTCAGTTGAATTAGCAAGTGTTAGAAACAAATTTCTATCGTCTTCATCCAATCCCTCATATTTCTGGTTGAATTTACTAACAGCAAGTTGAATAATAGTTTCGTTGATTAGTTCAGCCTTTTCTTCAGATTCGATTAATACCTTTTTGGGTTCTTTTATATGATTCAGAACAATTGTGAATGATTCGTGAACACCATCAATATCTACTTTATCATAATCGTTAAGTGATTCGGTAATCAGCACATCAATTGCGTTATAAAGCTCAATTTTTTTCGGGTCGTAATCGGCTTCGGTTATCTCACCAACAACATTCTCTATGAGAAAGCCGTTTAATTTCTTACGTTCAGCATCAATTTCTTTAATAGTATACACCTCAAATAACTTAATGTTATTATCAATATAACGGGTTGCAATTAATTCATTGTCAATGTGTTTATTGTCTATATTATTAAACACTTTAAACTCCAATTGTAATATTGGTGAACTTTTAACGATACCGAAAAAATCGGTTGTTAATTTCTTCGACTCTTCAAGTAAATTGTCGTTGAAATACGATTCCTTCAATCTATTCGAAATTACTAAATTAGCTATTCCAATATTAGTGTTTTTCATATGCTGTTATTCGATTTACTATAAATACTACAATTAATTGTAAATGATTCTTACGTGTTATATAAATGAATTATTCTGTTATTTCAATATTTTCGATTCCCTCGATGTCTTCTAAATTAATATCTTCTGCTTCAGTTATTTTTGTCTGTGTATTGAAGCTTTCTGTAGTCTCCAGCAATGAATCAATTTCAGTAATCATATCTTGAGCATTCTTATTTAATTTATTATTAATCTCGTTATTTTCACTAATTATCTTCTTGTTTTTCTTCTCTTTTTTATGCTCTGGTTCTGGACTATTACCCATAATCATTTCCTCAAGGTGTTTACTAAATGCTTCCATCGACATCTTACTGTTCTCTGCTAATGGGGGCATTCCACCTATATCACCACCTGCTGGTGCTCCACCCATTTCACCACCCACTGGCGGTGCGCCAGCTAATGGGGGCATTCCACCCATTTCCCCACCTGCTGGTGGAGCACCGCCTTCAGGTGGCATTCCACCTTCCGTTCCACCACTCGGTGCACCTATCATTCCTTCGATTGGCTCACCAAATCTCTTATCGATATCGGCAAATAAACCTGTTTTCTTAATGCTTACTGGAGAATCTGCAAGTTCTTGCATAACAACCTTCTCCATTTTCTGTTGTTTCAGGTCTTCAACAATTTCCCTGTCACTCATATTAAATAGCTTACGTTTAGCACTTGTATGTGACATTGCTGCAATACCTGCTTCACCACGAGTTAATTCAGCATATGTCTGTGCCTTATCACGCATTAATTCAGACTTCAGTAATTCTTGCTGAGTTGAAGGATTGGTAAGTGTTAGCTGGAAACTACTAAGGTCTTCGCCACTATAACCCAACAAATAAAGATGAATCATTGCCATCTTATTGAGTTCCTGAATCATAGCTTGTTGAATACGATTGATTTTTTTTGAGAATCTAATGTCGTATTGTGCCATATTTTTACCTGCACCTGCTGCATCTTGGAAACTCAAGAATGGTTTCGGAACACCTAAACCAATAAATAAATTATCACGAAGATATTCGATGTCCTGAATGGCATCAAGATTTGATGCGCCCGGGAGCGTCTCCACGCCCGTCTGTGTATTTGCATTTCTTACGGGTAAAAAATAGTCTTCATCATTACCCATTATATTGAAACGATAGTCAATTTGTCCGTCATTTGGTGCTACCTGTGCAGTTTTTTTGAATTTGGTAGCTACTTTATAGATATATTCCTCAATATCTTCTTCATCGATGTTTCCAACGTCAATTTTGAAAACTTTCTTTTCACCTGCACGTACCATACGATAGGTAAGCATTGCATCTTCAGCCATAACAAGCTGACGGAACACCCTACGAACCTTATTTAAGATAGATGAGCCATAAGGTAGGTACTTGTCATCACCAAGAAGTCTAAAGTGTGCGATTTCAAATACATTGAATTCATCACCAGTCATTCTTTCTTTGAATTTCACCAATGGCTTACCATTTTGAATTCTCTCGAATCTCTCTATTTCGTAATTAACAAGTTGTTTTACATGTGTAATACCCTTTTTACGTTCACCATAGAGTAAAACGAAATTATCACCATATTTCACAGTATTTCTTACCCAAAATGGTAAGTTCACGTTCACATTAACAATGTCGAAGAAAAATTCCTCTAATAGTGTTTTTATTCTCTCTTTGTTGGAATGAATGTTCAACATATTACCATCAATACCGATTGTAGTAGCTTCTTCCATGAATAAATCCAATGCTGACGAAATGATTGGATAGTATTCCATACCTTCATAATCTATGTATGCTGGGAGTCTGGCTGCTTCATATTGAAGTGCTTTTTGGAAACCTCTATCAGTTGTCCTAAAAAATTTATTCTGGAGTTCTTTCTTCTGCTCTATCTCCAAACCCTTTTGATGAATTTCTTCTGGGGTATTGCCTTTAATAACTATTTTACTTTTCTCTGCTGGTGTACTCTGCGATATTGCAGGTTGTTGGTCTTGATAACCAAAACCATCAAGATTCAAAAGCTTATTTAGCTGTTGATATATTGTTCCTCTTTTTTCCTGTTCAGCCATTTTATAAAATTTTATACTTTTTTATAAATACTTTAAAATTTCTCAAAAGTATTACTTTGATATAAATACATTCTATCTTTTGTTTTTATCCTTAATTCCATCAAATAACCATGCATTTGCTTGATATGGATTCAGAGGTGACACACTGTTGGGTGAAATCATTGGTTTATTCTTCGTACCTAATTTACCTTCAATCTCTTTAATGTCGTTGAGATTAATAATGGCGTTAAGCAATTTTTCAGTAATACCCTTACTTTGTTTATATCGAGCCATGTCAAAATTCACCACATATAAACCAATCGATAATCCCATAATACTGTCATCGTGGAAGCTACGTTTATGGTCAGCAACACGGTTTCCAGCCACAGTAACAAACGTTTTTAATTCATTTAGTAATCTTATTGACTTGATTATCACGTCTTTCATGTGGATTGCTCTTTGCATTTCAAGCACAACCGATGCACGATTATTTCCGATAAAGAAACCGGGGATTAAATCCACGTTTATTATATTACCATCAGGCATTACCTTCTGACCCTTTTTAATATAACCCTGCAATCTATCTCTACTTGGTTTATGTGTAACTTCGGCATAATGAACATTTTCATACCCAAATTCAAGTAATTTCTCAACGGTTTGTACACCGTAACCACCTGTGATATCAACAACAGTATAGGCATTATTATATCTTCTACCGTACTGATATGCGATTTCTGCAAGTACCTGTGGAACAACCTTTCCATAATATTCAGCTACTTGTAGTAACATATGTTTCTTTATCTTAACTTTTTTTACCTTATCGCCCTTTGTTATAATCTTTTCTTCGATTGTCTCAGTGTTTTTTAATATATTAATGGTTGAATTGTCTTCTCCGTGACCTGCTGACGCATCAATCGTCATAATATAATCCTCACCAACAATCGGGTCTTCCCAAATCCACATGTTTAAATCCATGTATTCCTGACGAATAGGAACTTCTACTTCATGTTCTTGTATACGTAAAAGATATTCTTCTGCAATAAAGTTATCACCAGAACCTAAGAATGAACACAGGAGTTCTTGTGCGATTTTACGCATGTCACCATTAGCATCCCTCACTTGTTCTTCAAACCACGGAGAACTGGCTTCCCAGAGGTCATCAGCCATCTGAATTCTATCTTCATTACTCCAGCCGTCATCGACACGAGTAATTTGATTTTCTTTCCCTTTATTTTTTAACCAAACTAATCCCTTATTGTATCTTGGGTCATTATACCACCAGAGTTCAACGGCTTTAAAGTTATTTTCTTCTCTACGTGCACCATCAAATGTTTTGTAAAATACTGCATCGAGTCCAGAAGGAGTACTTACCATGATTGCAGCACCACCAGTCTGTAATGTTGGTTTTGCCGATGTCCAGAATTTATCACTTTTTTCTGTCCATGCTGTTTCATCCCAAAATAATAATGTTGGGGTATAACCACGAAGACCTTTTGAAGAGAATGCACCGAGACTTGAACCGTTGTCGTATCGTTTTAATTTCTGAGTATCTTTGAACTTATCATTCGATTCTCTACCAGTTTTAGGTCTAAGCCATTCTGGGCAGGTTTCGATAAACATTACAACATCATTCATTAATTCATCACGAGCAGTTTCAAGTTTATCGGCTACGATAGCAACACTTCGGTTTTGATTGAACATCACATACCATGCAATATATGCACAGGTCGTGGTTGAAATACCCGCCTGACGATATTTGTTTGCAACTACAAATCTATTATTCAAATACGTATTAACCAAATCTACTTGAAAATCAAATAATTTGAATTGTACAATCATACCAGCAATACCCTGTGTTTGGTCAAAAATTGTTAAATAGGTTTCGATAAAATATATTGGATTTGTAGCGCAACGCACGAATTCGTATTCTTGTTCTGAAATAGTTAATTCACTTGCCTTCTTTGCAATACCATCTCTATTAACAATAACTGGTTCAATCTTCCCAGATTTTTTACGAAGTTCAGCAGCTAATTTTCTAACAGCTTCCTTTTCCTTCTCCCTTTGAATATCATATGGAAGAACAGGTATATGTTCAGGAAATAGCGAATCATCGTCATCGGGGATTATATCTGGATTTTTTTTAACTACCATTTATAAATATTTATAATAAATACTTACAAACCTAAAACAGCAAAGCACGACACATATCCAGACATGCCGTGCTTCGATTTCCTTCGCCCAAATGGTGCGATGAACACTTTTTAAAAACCGCAAGGCAAGGTAATTATCGTGAATTATCGTGCCTCGAAACCCCTTCTTCCGATTATGGTAAGATGGGCAGGTATAAATACTAAAACTTTATTGAAGAAGTTTGAACAAATTCATTATTCTTTAATATAATCTTTCTTGAATTCAATAAATCCTTAACCTTATCCAATGTCATACCGTAATGAAATACCAATAATGGTACATCTTCATTGTCACCCTCAAACATTTTTTCATAATCACTAAAACCATTATCTCCTTCTTTTTTCTCCACCTCATATGCCAACGCATGAATTGTGTGATAGCCATGCATATATTCTCTATCAACTGCTTCATGTAGACAGAATAGGTCAAATGTGTTTGTTTTTAGGTTCACAATCTTATTGATATATTCTTCTGTAGGTGGTAATGCGTTATCGCAAGCAGGTGAGATATCCCAAACCCAACCCTCATAATCGATATTTTCTGGGTCTAATGAAAATATGAATTCGTATATTCCCTCGTCTTTTGAATTATATCCTATTTTTAGAATATAAATAAGTTTCAATTTACTGTCTTCGTAATCCATATCGTGATTTCTTCATAAATACTGAAACCTGTTAAACTTATCTTAGTCTGATTCCATATTTATCATATATCACACCATCAACAAGTCCCAATGTAAGGTTATAACCACGGAAAACAAACGTAAAGAATCTTTTATTAATAAATGAAAAAAATTGTGACAGTAACGCCATTCCTAAAAAGATAAACGAAAGAATTGGATATTGATGATAAGCAATAGCCAATGCCAGAAAACTCCATGATAGCCATTTCCAAACCATCATCTTACTAAAAGCCACATGAAGGTCAAGTTCATTTTCTTCAATGAGTAACCTTCGGTATTCAAAATCCCGTTTTTCATCAGCAAGCTTCTGCATTTCTGCATTATTTCTTTCTCTACCTCTAAAAAACTTAATTGTCTGATATTCTCTAATGTTTTCCATGTACGGTTATACGGAAAATTAATAAAATATGTTACAAAAAAAGCCGAACTTTTTGGGTTCGGCTCATTTTATTGTTTTAATTTGATTATTTTACGTCTTTCGCAGGTATATAAACTAACAAACCACCTCTTTGACTTAGTTTACCTAAACCGTTTGGGTCACTTACTACCTGTTGCGCAACTTCAAGTGCGTTCTCAGGACTTGTGCCTTTAACAAAACTTGATGCGCCAGTATTGTACATTAACTCAGTAGAGAATGCTTTCAATAATGCAGATTTTGCACCTGCTGGGTCAGCTTCAATTGCTTGTTTAAGTTCTCTTTGCTTTTTGAATTTACCTTCAACAGCTTGGTTGAATTTATTTGCCATCCCACCAACTTTATCACCTAACCAACCTTCTTCTACTTTATCTTTTTTTTTTGACACAACAGATTCGAATAAATTGAACTGCTTGTCAATTGTAACATCAAGTTTCTTTATTGCTGCAGATTTCTTGTTTTCATTTAAATTTGGCTTTCTTAAACCAGCCTTTTCTTCAAGTCTATTACGAATATATTTTCTAAGTTTTACTTCAGATTCACTCATAACTTCAACAGGTTTCACTTCTTTAACAACTTTTGGTTTTGATTCAGCCAAGTATGTGTTTACACCTTCAGCAATTGATTTAATCAATTTCTTTCTTGCTGCTTCATTCATACTGATATTAACTGTTTTATCTGGGTCAATTGTGATATCAACACCTGTTGTTTCAGCACCTTCTGGTTTAACAACAGCAGCACCTAAAGATTGACTATCATTTGCGAAGAAATTATCTTCCTTTTCTTCTTTTTCTTCTTCACCAGCTTCGAATTCAGGTGTTTCACTTTCTTCATGTTCTGGACTTTCTTCTCCACCTATTTCTAACTCATCCTTTTCAAATTCTTCGTCTTCTTCTTTAAGCATGGGTTGAACATCAACGCTATCAGCAGGAATTCCACCTTCTGCGAGTCCTAAACCAGCAATTCCTGCACCTTTTGAAGCACCAAGTTGTTGACTAATTGCCTTCATGATTGCTTTAAGGTCAACTTCAGCTTTACCCGCTTTAGTTAATCTACTATTTAATGCAGCGATTTGCTGACCTAATTTACCAGCTTCTGCTTCAAGTTTTTTTACTTCTACAGGAACTACAGCACTATGTGCTGCATGTTTTACTGATGTTGCATAATCACCAACTGCTGTTCCAACTTGTTGTGCTTTATCACCAATTGCTGTACCTACATTTTTTACACCTTGTTTAATATCACCACCAATTTTACCTGCTGCGCCTTTAAGCATACTACCTAAACCACCAAATAATTCGTTGAGTTTAGCCATATTATCTTCATCAGAACTTTCGTTCATTCCAGTAACAATTGGCTCAAGTTTTTCTGCATATTCCTCATGACCGTAATCATCTCTTAGTTTATCGAGAATTTCTGGGTTGATGAGTTTAAGTACCAATGCAACATTTTCCATATCACCGTCATTCTGACCGTCATTATGTGCATTTGCATAACCACTAACTAAATTGCCAACTTCTTCTTCGCCACATTCCATGAGTGCTTCTGCACTACTATAACCACGTGATTCAGCATATTGAGCAAATCCACCACATTCAGCACACATTTCGCCTTCAGCAGCCAAAGCCAATTCAGCTTCATCATCTTGAGGTACACTATCACCTAAACCTTCAATTTCATCTGGGTTCACAACTTTAATAAGTCGGTTTGCCATTTCTTTCCTGTCTTCGATATCAATATCTGGCAGTTTGTCTTTGAAAGAAGCAATAAATGAATTAATATATGATTTTGTTTGTGCAGGTTCTAATTCGGTTTTTCTAATGGTATTTGTTAATTTACCAATGGCTTTTTCAAGTTCCTTTGTAATTTCACTACCATCTTCTACGTTATTCACAGCAGCATCTACGTCATCAGGAAGTCCTTCTTCTCCACCAGCAACATCTTCAACACCAGCAAGTTCATCTTCTCCACCTTCAGGAGCAACTTCTGCATCAACAGGAAGTCCTTCTTCTCCACCTTCAGGAGCAACTTCTGCACCAGCTTCTGCATCTACAGGTGCTTCTGCACCAGCTTCAAGACCAGCTTCCAATTCACCAGCACCCATTTCTTCTGCACCAGCACCAGCAACTTCTGCATCTGTACCAGCAACTTCCGCACCAGCACCAGCTTCCATATCTTCGAGACCAGCAGCCATTTCAGCTTCAGGGTCTTCTACAGGTACTTCTGCAGGTACTTCTGCAGCACTTGTTGCAGCATCTAAGTCACCTAATTGGTTTTCAGCACTGTCAATTTCTTGAGCAGCTTTGTCTTCATTTAGATTAACTTTTTTCTTACTACCATTTTTATTTGGTTTTAGCGAAACAGCTTCACTAATAGTGTGAAACATCATATTTCTTTGCTTATCAGCTTCTGCCAGTGACTTATATTGAAAATTGGTGATATTCGATAATCCACCAATATATGCGAAGTCAGATACATCTGGGTCTTGTTTAGTTCCAGCTTTTTTGACATAATACTGATGACTTTCTTTAATGATGCCATAAGCAACGCCATCTGCTGCTCTTTTATAGTCAACTAATGTACCCAAAGTACGATTTTGTGATTCTTTAACTAAAGGTTTGTTTACTTCGGCTAAATTTCTTAGTCTCTCGTAAAACGCTTCTTTCGATGTATGATTTTTCATCTGCATATTTTTAATTTATTTATAATTTTCTTTACACTTTTTTATAAATACTTAATTAAGACTAAAAAAATGAATACACTACAATATTTCGCTATTTTCATTTATTATTTTGTTCTTAATTAGCATTTCAGAAATTCTCGGTGTAATGAGATTCTTTCTCCTATAATCATCAATAACTGATTGGTTCACCTTTTTGTGTGAAACATTTTCGGTCAATAATTTGGTGTTCACGTGTAAACGTTCCAATATCTCATAGAAAACCTTATCGGCTTTTTTTCTTTCGACATATTCGTTTAACTGTTGTTTTTTTACTATTAGTCTTTTCATAACTTAAACCATAAATTCATTGAGACTTAACTCATTTGTAAGGTAATCATTTTTCATCCCAACCATTTTCTCTAAATAACCAGTATTCCTCAAAATCTTAAACACAAGATTTTCTGTTGAGAATTCACCAGCACCACTATCAAGTCCTGTCTGTCTATATTTTTTTATTTTGGTTTTCAATTGTTCGTGTTTCTTCAAGAAGTCATTCTCACTCTTATTGGTTTCCAAATCTTCGATAGCATTCATAATGTCAGCAGATTTTAGCTGAACATCTGCACTATCAACGTTTATGATTTTCTTAGTTGGCTTTCTAAGCCAGTCATTTTTTATGATAGAATATGTTCCAGAAGAATGATGTGGTTCTGCACTGTCTTGAAAATACATTTCAACGTCATGACCTTTTATCTGAATTGGAAGCTTCTCTGCCCACAACTGTTTTTTTAATTTAAAAAAGTCTCCCACAAATTCCTTGTTATTTGAAATCTGTGTAAAATCCAATATAATGTGGATATCTAAGTCAGAATTTTCGCTATAGTTATAATTAGCCATACTACCTGTAAGCATAACGTCATTATATGTGAGTTTCTCAACGTCACTGAACTCAATGAATCTCTTAGCGTTCATTAGTAATGTCTTTCTCACGTCTGGTTTAAGTTGCTCACCATCCCAAATAAGCGGAGATAATGTATCGTGCATCTGAATAGATGTCACATCAACAGTATCTGGTTCAACAACTTCCTTCAGAACATCAGAAATATTCTTTCTTGACCAAAATCTGCTCGACCATGAACGTGGATTCTTTTTATTCTCTTCCATATCAAATTCCTGATTTTTATATAAATACTTATTAATGTTGAGATAAAAATATTTTTCTTACATCTGGTCTACGAGCTTCAATATCTCCATCACCAGTTGGCATAACAACAACGTTCCAAAACACTCCTTCTTCTGGTGGTGTTTTCATCATTTCGTCATACGTTAATATTGATTCAGGCTTCATATTATATTGTGGGTAAGCTTTTTCAGCAATTCTTCTTTTTAATTCTTGAACGCCTGCCCATCCATCGATAAACATGACCTTTCCTTCTTCATTAAGCGCATATTCTTCACTTAATTTTGTTTCTTCATCTTCATTGAGTGAATATTCCTCAGATGTATTTTTAGCAGCCATTTTTGCTTGTTTAGCAGCAAGTTTAGCATTTCTGGCATCTATTTTTGCTTGTTTTTCAGCCATTTTTGCTTGTTTAGCAGCTTCAATTTCTTCTTTAGTCTTCTTTGATTTCCTTATTAATAAATCATGAAAATATTCTTTTGGTAGGAAGTTAGAAGTTTTAGCTGTTTCCCATGCACCCGCATCTTTTAATATATTTATTTGTTCTGGACTTGCATTACTTGAGAATGTTACTTGAAAGTAGGGAGTGTTTTGAAGATATACATTAGCCATTTTTGTGTATGCATATGATTTTGCATTGTATCCGTTTTTTATTAACTCTTCTGTGACACTCTTTGCAATATCAAAATATACGTGTGTGAAAAAATCCCCAGAATCGTTCCATCTCATATATACTGTTACATCTTGACCATGTTGTTTACACAAGTCTTCAAGTTCTTTATATATTTTTGCTCGGTATAGTTCTGGTTCGTTTAACAAATAATTTAAAATCTGGGTTGCACGTAAATATGGGTTTGGATATTTAATATAATTACCGTGTCTTGCATAACACGGCTTAATACAACTACCCGCACCGGGACAAGTAGTAACGTACATAAATTGATTTTTATCTTTATTATAAATCAATCCTTTGAATGCAGGTATTCCTGTATTATATGTTACAGAATCTTCAGTGAAAGATTTTGCCATTTTATCATTAGCATCAACAATATTAATTGGTTCTTGAGAAATTTCATTTATAAATCTCTCTATATCAAAGTCACCAAGTACTTTTATTATTTCATCATACTCTTCACCACTAAGATTCAATGAACCAACATCACGAAATTTTAACTCTTCCCAAGTACCTTCTTCGCCAAACGGACCTCTTCGTTTCACCAATCTTGGCTCTCCTGCTTTATGAATCGTAGACGCATGAACCCAAGGCTGCTTTATTGGTACTGGTTCTCTTTTACTTGCAGGCATTTTTTGTCTTTTTACGAGAAAATTAAGATATTCCCCAAATTCTTCTGGGTCAATACACGATATTTTATTTTCCAAATCATCAAACAGATTTTGAAAATCTATCTCATATATCATTTCTGATTCATTTAACGGGGACATCCCGCCAACCCTATTCATCATTTCGAACAATCGTTGTTTACTATCTTTAATCATTAACCAAATCGTTTAATTTAATTATTTATCATAAATACAGAACTATTAATTAAAGTCTTTGAGTATTTATGATAAATTCTTGTACAAAATGAACTTAGAATGTTTAAATGATATAATCACAGGCAATTTAGCAATACACATTGACTTAACAGATGTTAAATCATGGATAGACTGGAACACGGGTCTCACTGCGTTTAGCTTAACCAAATGGAGCGGAGCGGTTTCAGATAACATTAACCTTATCGATTTCGGATTAACAGCCTTCGATAACGGCAGAACCAATGTTATGTGGAGTGGCATCACGCTTGCACCAAAAGATACACTATTTTCAATGTATAGGATTGGGAAAAATGAGGTACAAAATCCAACAACAGAAGAAACAAGTGGTGTTACTGTAATAACATCATACGACCAGTATCCCATGAGTGCAATTACATCAGGTGGGACAGAAAACTATTATTTCGATTTAACTGGTGGGTACTTACAGGGGTTTTTCAAACTTCAAGACTATAATTACGAATTACTTCCTGCACGATATGGTGCTGGTATTACTATTGAAACACTATTATATCTCTATCCAGATTCACAAGGCATTTTCTATATGATGGGTGCTCGTGCAGAAGACAAGTATAATCCGTATTTCAGTGGTGAGACAATCACTGGAACAACTACAATTACTGACACATCAGTGGTTAGTGATTTGACGACAAGTGTTATAAATACAACAACAGGTGTAAACACAAGTCTGGATAATTATCTCGATGCCATTATTGAAACAGAGGTTATCAAATCCGCATTTAAGCGTCCTGAAGACATGATGAAAACCGTGTATTCTGAAGTACCACAAGTCAATAACATAAAAAACAACGCAATTGCTTTCGAATTAACACAAGACAAGAGAATCGCATATAAGTATATTAATGGTGAGGGACTCATTATCACAAACGCTTCACCAGCAATCATCACAGCAACTGGTTTCACGATGATTGATATTGCATTCACTCCTAATAACATAATCACAGACCCTGCTGTTCTGGAATGTACACCACAAAGAAAAGGAAAACTGATTTTCTATGTGAATGGTCGTTCGATTTGGACTATCAAAGATTTCCCCGAATTCTATTTTCATGCGTTCAGTAATCAAAAAGAAAAAGAATTAGGCGTACCGTATTCAATTAGCTGGGGTGGTGGTTCATTTGGATTACAAAATTCTTGGCATTACGACTATCAAACATATGTCATATATAATGGACAGGATACCGACTATATCAATAACAAATTCTTTGTTCTGGAAGACCCGATTCCCGCAGATTGTTATACACCACCAACAGGTGATACTTATCTGGAAGGTCTGTCATTAAGTGCGGATAGTACAACATTCACAATTACAGATGATTGCGACCCAAATATTGAATATCCAATTACTGTAATGCGAATAGAATACACTGGTTCAACTGGTTATACTGGCACGTCAAAATATTTTGTGAAGTTCAATCAACCAATATCGGTACTATCGAATAGAGATTATGTTATTGACTTGTCACTATATAATAGCGGTATTTTTGACAGTACGAGAAACAATAAAATCAGTGTTTTAACATATGGTACAGTTGATATTGATATTGTTAAAGAAACAGAATATGTATATCCGTTGACGGGTGCATATGCAACCGAGATAATAGGTCCTCATCCTTTTCCAGATGGACAAGAATATGAATGGAGTGTTGATGGTATATTATATTATGGTGTATCTGGACTTCCAGTCTTTGATGCTTTCGGTAATCCTTATAATGTTAATTCATCTGATTTACCAATAAGCTTGACACCACAGAATTCTGTAGTAACGGGTGTTGATAAATGGTTACCACTACAAACAACATTTAGAACCACAGATAATACTGGTCAGCAATTCGTGTACATTGGAATATTAATTGAATCAGATGTTGTGCTCAATAGTGATAGTCCGCTTTTCATTAAAGATTTCACATATACTGCTGCAGATATACTTGTACAGGATGAAAGGAAGAATGATTTAACAATTGAACAGAACTTTGATTATAGTTTCAACGGTGGAATTCAAAAATTAAGAATCTATGATAGGGGATTTACCTCACAAGAGATTTTACACAACGCCTATTGGGAAGGTAAAAATCACCCAGACTTAAATCTCATTGTGACTAAGGGTGGGAGAGTTATTTATCGTTAACAGCATGGGTCAACTACAAGAAATCTACGAAGGCTGGAAAAATTATGCGTTTCCAACACCACAAGTCGAAGAATTGGCGAAAAACAGAATAGCTATTTGTGTTGGTAATCAATGTAAGAAATTCAAGGCAAATAAGACTTGTGCGTTATGTGGGTGTTATATGCCTGCAAAGGTTAGAAGTCCTAAATCAAAATGTAAAATCAGTAAATGGTAATTATTTTTTATTTGTGGTAAGAACATACGTATCTTCCAATGCAACACCCTCAAATTCATCACTATCTAAACAAATTTTCTTAAAACCAGTAAGAATTTCTGTTTTACCATTAAACTTAATTTCAATTTTCCCACTCAAACAAGTCATACAACAGATATAATCTCTCTTTTTCAATTCAATAATTGCATCTTTGGGAAGATAATAAAATATTGTGGTATCACCAGAATTTGCATCATTGATGATTCTTTTATACTTAATATCATTAATACAGGCATCCCAATCAGTAAAGAAACGAATGATAATACCATCATCAATTTCGTGTATAGATGGCAACGATTTGAGCAATTCAGCTTTTCGCTTACTAATTAACTCATCGATTTTGTCTAATATTATTCTTTTTTCCTCTGTCATCGAATTAGCAATATGGTGTGTTTTGTATTTTGTCTCGCATTTCGGGAGTACGAATCTCTAAATTCGTGTAGTTCTCTATATACGATTCACAAAAATGTCTAACAAATAGTGTTTGGATTTTTGGTGGTGCTTTATCAAATACAGTAAATTCTATATCATCACCATCTTCAGTAGCAAGTGAAACCAGAATATCTCCCCATTCAAAGCTATCAAACCAAGCATCTCCAGATGGTTCAATTGCATCTGCCATAGTACCACCCCAGCTACCAGCATCATACCAACCATCTTTACCAATTGATATATTATCCCCATGAAAATCTAACCCAAATTTAATTGGCTCTTTGGTTTGGTCGTACTTATATTCTATTCTTAAAAAATATTCAAGACTTAATTTAGATACATCTCCCGGGTCATTTTCCCAATTACCAGTAATGCTGGAATCATAAATTTCTATTTTTACTGTATCTTTTTTTAATAATGAATCACAAATGAATTGCTTTTGGAAATCCTCATTTCTCAAGAAATCAGTAACTTCTCTCTCCTTCTCATCTTGGTCATTACTGAGAAAGTCAAAATCTTTGATTTCTTCGTTAATTATTTTAATAAAATCTGTTTTATTCACGACACCAATTTTCAATAAATACTAAAAAATTTATATAAAATTTAAAAGAATTTGTCAAAATGTAGTATTTATGTGTAGAAAATCATTGCTTAATAGATGAATTAAGTTATGTCTGAAAAAAATCAGGATGATTTTTGAAATTTTATCGCCTGATAGGGGTTATGTAAAATTTTAAGACCTGACTATTGCAACTGATTGCACCGTTTTTATAGCGGTGCAATTTTTTTATATAGGTTTTTTAGTATTTATAGAAAATTGTTGGTATGAAAAAAACTGATACAAAGCAGATGTTGTTTGAGATGATGGAGAAAGTAAATTCTGATTTTAAACAACTCAACGAAGCTGTCCCTCAACAACAAGGAGTAGTAGCACCAGATGTTGTTCGTCAACAAAAAACAATAAATACGTCACCCGCAATGCAATATGCTAATTCTCGTATTGATACTCCACAAGAATTTCAAGATGGGTTTCAAACTTGGTTCAGCACTACAGGATTTAACCCAAAGACAAGACCATTAACCATTTCACAAGCTCAAACACTTATAAAAAATGCAATGATTAGTCTTGGATATAAATAAATTTTCACTTTTTTTGAAAATAAATTGAAAAATGTTTGTATTTATGATTTTAATGCATATATTTGCATTCTGAAGTTTTAGTTAAACATTTATTAAGAGTAGTTAAAATGAAAAATTTAGTAAACATAGTACCCCAACCGCAGCAACATCCACAGATGTCTGAATGGGGAAAGTATGCCTAAATTTTTCGAAGTGAAGTTTTAGGTTAACATTGAACCCCATTCGCAAGAGTGGGGTTTTTTTTATTTAAAATTCGGGATATAGTACAGTTGGTAGTATGCGTGCTTTGGGAGCATGAGGTCGCAGGTTCGAGTCCTGCTATCCCGACCAACAGGGTGTGAGCGAGAGGTTGA
>Ga0307380_10002558_pt1 | contig 25751 bp, 16 predicted proteins | sample UN3MG_FD_202239 | JGI IMG/M metagenome (GOLD analysis project Ga0307380, IMG submission 202239) | Soil microbial communities from Risofladan, Vaasa, Finland - UN-3 | ecosystem: Environmental > Terrestrial > Soil > Coastal area > Acid sulfate soil | place: Finland: Risofladan, Vaasa | collected... | reverse complement strand
CCCTTTCAGGTCACGTGCATCGATTCGGTCCCGTGCTGATGCGTCGCAGGAGCGGGCCGCCCGCGTCGCCGGCTCCCCACCCGGCTTCTCCCCCACGGTAGCGTAAGCTTCCAGCCTGTGTGCTTGACAGGCAAGATGCCTGTCCTACCAGCCAACCGTTCGCTGCCGGGAAGACCTGCCACCGGCGATCCGCGGACATTGTTGCCTCGCCCCCGAGGGCACCGTATCATGATCGCCGGAACATGGCCTCTTATCAACCGCGATCAAGGAGGGAACGCAATGAAACGCGCTTTCTGCGCAAGCCTGCTCTGTCTCGTCGGCTGCGCAAGCCTCGCCTGCGGAGCGCCCGACCGGCAGCCCAACGTGATCCTGATCATGACCGACGACCAGGGCTACGGCGACTTGGGCGTGAACGGGAACCCCGTGATCCGGACGCCCCACCTGGACCGCTTCGCCGGCGAGAGCGTGGAGGTCGACCCGTTCTACGTGTCCCCCTGCTGCGCTCCCACCCGGGCGGCCCTGATGACCGGACGCTACAACTACCGAACCGGCGTGACCGACACCTGGCTGGGGCGAGCGATGATGCACGCCGATGAGCGGACCCTGGCCGAAATGCTCCGCGAGGCCGGCTACCGGACGGGCATTTTCGGCAAGTGGCACCTCGGCGACTGCTACCCGATGCGGCCCGGCGATCAGGGCTTCGAGGAGTCGCTGGTCCACACGGGCGGCGGCCTCTGCCAGCCGGCGGGCCCGCCGGACAACAGTTACTTCGATCCGTCGCTCTTGCACAACGGCGAGCGGGTGAAGACCCGCGGTTACTGCTCCGACGTCTACACCGACGCCGCCATCCGGTTCGTCGCGAAGGATCGCGAAAAGCCGTTCTTCATCTACCTGCCCTTCAACTGCCCGCACGGCCCCTACCAAGTCGCCGAAGCCTACTCCAAGCCGTATGACGACCTGGACATGAAGCCGGCGGATTTCCCGGCGGTCGAAGGGGGCCATCCGCTCCAGGGCATCCCGCCGAACACCGCGGCCGTGTACGGCATGGTCCAGAACATCGACGACAACCTGGGCCGGCTCTTCGCGAAGCTCGACGAGCTGGGCCTGCGCGACGACACGATCGTGATGTTTCTCACGGATAACGGCCCCAACGGCGCCCGATACAACGCCGGGATGAGGGCCTTCAAGGGGAGCGTTTACGAAGGCGGCATCCGCACGTGCTTCTACGTGCGCTGGCCGGCACGGCTCCAGCCGGGTCGCAAGGTCGACCGGATCGCCGCCCACATCGACGTCGTGCCCACCGTGCTCGAAGCGTGCGGCGTCGATCCGCCCCCAGGCGTGAAGCTCGACGGGCGCAGCATCCTGCCGCTCCTGGAAGGCCGCCCGGCCGAATCGCCCGACCGCACCCTCTACCTCCAGTGGCACCGCGGCGACGAGCCCGTCTTGTACCAGCGGTTCGCCGCCCGCAGCCAGGACTACAAGCTCGTTCACGCGGGCAACGTATCGCCGGGCGTTGGGCCCGAGGGGATCCCGTTCGAGCTTTACGACATGCGGTCCGATCCGCTGGAGACGCGGGACATCGCGTCGGAGCATCCGGAGATCGTCGAGCGGATGCGTGGCGAGTACGCGGCTTGGCTGGCCGACGTGAGCCGCGACCACGGCTACGAGGCCCCGCGGATCCTGATCGGAACGCCCCACGAAAACCCCACCATCCTCACCCGGCAGGACTGGCGAGGCCCCTCGGCCAATTGGGGCCCGAGAGGGCTCGGCTACTGGGAGATCGCCGTGCCCGAGGGGGGCGCGTTCGAGATCACTTGTGAAGTGCCTCCGGTGAAGCTCTCCGCCGTGGTCCACCTCCGTTTGCAGGGGCAGGAAGTCCAACAGATGTTGGTGACGGGCACGGGTCGATGCTCATTCCCTGCCCTCGAATTGAAGCCCAGCCCTGCCGAGCGCCTGGAAACGTGGATCGAGGAGGAAGGCGTCAAAACGCCCTACGGCGTCCACTACGTCTACGTCAAGCGGTGCGATTGACGGCCTGACTCCGGCACGGCTTGCCCCGGCCGGTCGCAGGCGGCGATGCCCACGCCACGGGCCAGGCGCCGACAACCAGCTACGAGGGCCCAGACGACAATCCGGCGAGGTACCGGGTCGAGCACGAGCAGGGGCGATTGCTTGTCCAAGACGTTGGACAGTGATTCCCCCCTGTGAGCGCCGGCACTCGGACACCCCTCCGTATGGGCAGACGCCGCGGGTCTCGGGTCTTCAATTCTTGTCAAGACTCTCCCCAGTCAGTACAATAACTCGTGGCAGAGCAACGACGGCCGGTCGGCTGCGGAGATTCAGCGTGAGCGATTTCGCCACCATTGCCGACTGGGCGTCGATCCTGGGGTTGCTGGTTTCAATGGCGGGACTGTGCATCACGCTGTGGGTCGCCGTTCGTGTTCGCAGAATCGAGCAGCATTACGTTCGTCAGGCTCTCTTGCCGAGTTACGTGCGAAAGCTCGGTGGGCAGATCAAGAACCTTGAGGAGGGACTGAAGTCGAAGAACCGAACCGAAGCCCTGAAGGCGTTGGTTGTCTGCCAGACGGTTCTTCGGGACCTTTCGGTGCATCTGCGTGGAAGGCGCGCTCAGCGAGTGTCACAGGTCATTGAGAGAATCGACGCCCTGCGCAAAGCACAGCGCGAAGCCACGTTTCTTGCCCAGTGCGAAGAAGTGAATGCGGACTTGAAAGCTTCGCTGGAGAGTCTGAGGACCCTTCAAAAGGAACTACAGTGGAGAAGCCGAGATGCCGACTGATCAGGATTGGGCCCCCGCGGTGCAGAAGCTGGTGGCGTTGACCGAGTCGGGTAAGCTCACCTGGGAGCGGTGCTACCACGCACCGCCACGCGCCCACGAGATCGTGGGAGACATGTTGCGCGCCAACGTGCAAGGTCGGTACATAACAGTCTATGAGTACCGTTTCAAGAGTTACGAAGACGAAGACACCTGGTCTTGGGAGACAGAAGTTGCTGTCGAGTTTGTCGACTCTCAAGGCGAACTGCAATGGCGCTGGCCGGCGACGTCCTATCGTTGGGCTTTGATCGACGCCATCCGTGCGCAGCTAGCCGGAGCCCCCGACTTCCTCCGAAAGTTCCTCGCGGAGGGGAAGCCAGCTTAGATCGCTCTACGGCTTCTCCGGCGGCTCCAGGATCGACAGCCGCTCGTCGCCCAAGTCGAGCACGTGGGCCACTTCGCTCGGATACTCCCACCCTTTTTCGTCCGCCTGGTAGAGCACGACCTCCGATCGCTCCACGGCCATGGCGACCGCCTCGGGCACGTCGAGGTAGCGGCGGACGTTGAGCAGGATCGGGCCGTCGCGGTGGGTGCGGGGGAGGTCTTGGAGGTCGAGGCGATGGAGGCCGGGCTCGAATAGCGAGGCGTACAGGGCGATGCCCGCGGCCTGACGCTCGCCTTGGAGGACGAGGGGGACGGGCTCGAGCGAGTCGAGCGAGCGGAGGGCTTGGATCGCCCGGCGCACGTCCCAGACCCGCATCCCATCAAGCGTTTGCCCTAGGAGCATGAACCGGCGGCGGATCTGCGTCTGCTTCTTCTCGCTCGGGTTCCACGCGGTCGGGCCGATGCCCCGCGGGGCGACGAACGCCATCACGCAATGGCCCTCCTTTTGCATCCGGCGTAACTCCTGGAACAACGCCTCGTCCGGCTCGGGCAACTCCTTCAGCACTTCGGAGGGCTCGCCCTTGATCCGGTCCTCAAAGCCGCACCGCATCATCGCCACGAACGAGGTCCAGTCCTGCTCGTCGAGCACGCCGAGCACGAGGAGCTTGGGCTCGCCCAGGTCGACCGGCCGCATCACGTAGAGCCGCAACCGGACGGGCCCCTGGCTCGTGAAGTCGTGCGCCGAAAACCGAAGGCCTTCCTTCTCCACCGCAAACGCCTCCTGCACGTCGAGCGGCCCCGCCTCTTGAGGCCAGCCGCCGAACGATTTCTCGGCAAGCGCCCCCAGCCACCCGTCGCGGAGCTTCTGCCACTCCTCTTTCGAGCCGGGCACGGCCGGGGCCGGCGCCAGCGGCACGAACGTCTCGTGGATCTCGGCGTTAAGCGAGTCCTTGGGCAGCTCCTGGAACACCTTGAGGTCTTCCGGCTGGAAGAACGCCTCGGCCGCCACGGTGATCGGCGGGTCTTCTCCCTTGAGCTTCTGATTGAACCAGTGAAGCGCCGGCACGCGGAGTTGCTGCGTGTCCTTGTGCGGGCCGGGCGTGATCGTCAGGCCCAGCTCGCCGCCGGCCCCGCATAGCTCGTAGATCTTGCGGACCTTGTCGTTCGTGCGTACGACGCCGTCGAGCGGGAAGATGCGGTCCTGGTCCGTGTTGCCGATCATCAGGGGGCGAGGGGCAACCATGGCCGCCACGAGCGGGTAGTCCCAGCGGTACGTGTTGACCATGAACATGCAGTCGCAATGCCCTTCCACGCAGCCGTCGACGACGTGGTTCTCCAGATCGGTGATGCCGGCCACGGGCACGGCGGCCTTGATCCGCTCGTCGATCGACGAAATCCACCAACTGTACGCCCCGCCCCCGCTCCGCCCGGTCACGCCGATTCGCTCCGGGTCGACGTCCTTGCGGCTCTGGAGGTAGTCGAGCGCCCGGATGCAGTTCCACGCCTCCACCCCGGCGGGCGTGTAGCCGCGGTTGTTCCACCACCACATCTTCTCGCGATACGTGCCGTGGTGGATGCCCTCGATCTCGCCGAGCTGGAGGCTGTCGATCACGAGGCAGACGTACCCATGCCGGGCGAACCACGCGCCGTGGTGCTGGTAGTGCACCTTGTTGCCGTAGCTGACGCCGTCCTTCTTCACGCCTCCGTGCCCGCAGACGTAGAGAATCGCGGGGAGCGGCTCCTTCACGTCCTTCGGCCGGTAGAGGTCCGCGGTGACGTACAGCCGCGGGCGGGACTGGAAATGGAGCTTCTCGACGACGAACTCCTCGTGCTCGGTCGTGCCCGTGACGGTGGCCGCGAGATCGGTCCGCTCGGGCAGCGGGTCCAGGCCGAGCATCTCCAGGAGTTGCTGGCGGAAGACCGGGCGATTGGCGTTCCAGTCGTCGATCGACTGCACGTCGGCCAGGCAGGCGTCGCGGAGCTTGGCGGTTTCTTCGGCGAAGTAGGCCGAGATCATCCGGTCGCCCCGGCTGGTGCCGTGCTCGGCCCATTCCCGCGGCGGGGCGGCCTGGAGGGCGGGTTGAAAGAGCGTCGACGTGAGGCCCAGCAACAGGGCCGGAAGCATGGCAGCGCGGGCGTGCGACATCATGGCGACTCCTCGATTTGCCTCAGCAGGAAAACGGTTCCAATGCGAGCATCCGGATCGCTGGCTTAGCGTATTTACCTGGTCCCGCGGGGCGCAGCCCGTGGGCTTCGCGGTTTGCCGGCTGCCACGCGATGCGGCACCGTACTTGGCTTCTCGCGGTGCTTGCCTATTTCTTCTCGAAGACCACGTAGTCCAGCCCGAACATGTAGCTCTGGATCGCCTTTTCGTTGGCCCCGACGATTTCGACGCCGAGCGTGTGGTCGCCCTCGGCGAGCTCGTGGGTGCCGATGAGGATCGGGTCGGTGGGGACGACGGTGGGGTTGTAGAGGTCGATCGGGTCGCCGGCCTTCTTGCCGTCGAGGGAGAGCTGCACGATGCCGTAGTCGCGGGCCTTGGTGAGCACGACGCTGACGTCGAACGTGCCGCTCTTCTTCGTGGGCACGACCACCTCGAGCTTGTCGCCCGGCTTGGCGTCGGTCCACCAGAGATGATCGCTGTTCTTCCACGTACTCCCCGGGTAGTGATCCAACTTCTGCGTTCGCACATGGCCCTTCGGGTCGCCGAGGACCTTGAAGCCGCCGGCGGAGAGCGGGGGTTTGATGTAGTAACCGTCCCGCTGGTCGGCGGGCGTGGGCGCGTAGGGGTCGACGCCGTCGGGCGCCAGATACCAGCAGGCCGTGCACGCGTACTCGGTGCCCCACTCCTCGGTGCGGCGGTACTTCTCGATGCAGCCTTCGAACGACGTATGGAACGGTACGTTGTCGGCGATCTGCCAGCGGAGGATCGACTGGTGGCCCTGGTTCTGCTCGGTCATCGTCTGGCAGTGGTAGGCCCGCTGGAACAGGCCGGGGTGGCACCAGGCGTAGCCGAAATAGTCCTCCGAGCCGGTGCCGAAGGTGGACGGGTACTTCTCGCCGTCGACGAAGAACTTCTCGTCCCCCTCGCCCCACCAGCCCGGCCGCGGGTCCCAGACGTGGAGCATCACGCCGCAGAAGCGGCCGCGGCCTTCGGTCTTGAGCATCGTCCAATCGGGCCAGCGGTCCTCGGGCAGTTGGTGCACGTCGCGGTGCCACTTGCAGTGGAAGTGGCCGAGGCCCTCAAAGGGTCGATCGAGCGGGGCGTGGACCAGCTCGTACTTGAGCTGGCGGCCGACGTCGTCCTCGTTGACCAACTCGACCAGCGCGCTGGTGGCGAACGGCATGTACCAGAGGGCATACGCGCCCTCGTCCGTCATCCCGGTCATCAGCGACTTGTAGAGGTTGACGCCGGGGGCCGTGCCGCAGAAGTCGCCCACCGGGCACCAGACGGCCGGCTTCTCCTGCCCGTCCCAGGTGATCTTCAGCACGACCTTCCGCGCGGCGACCATTTCGTCCTCGCGGTCGGTGACGTTCATGGTGGCCCGCATCGCCGTGATCGCCCGGGGGCCTTTCAGCTCGAAGCTGATCGACTGGCCGGCGGGGACGTGGACCGTGGCGTTTTCGACCTTCTCGCCCTCCCGAGTGCCGGCCGGATCCGAGCCCAGCTTGCCGGCGAAGAAGTCGTTCACTTCCTGCAAGGGGGCGGCGTGCTCGGCCGCCAGGGCCTTGCTGAACGCGGGCAGCTTCGTGCCCTCGGGGTATGTGGTGTAGACGAACTGGTAGTAGCGTCCCCAGCCCTTGTCGGCGACGATCTTGCACGACTTCTGGTACGGGATCGGGATATAGAGGTTCTGACCCCGGCAGCCGACGTCGCCCAGGTTGTAGGAGAGCGCGGGATAGTTGAACGGCGGCGTCTTGCCGTCGAAGTAGTTTTCGAAGGGCAAGTCGACCGCGGGCTCTTCGCTGCCGTCCAGATAGATCCTCACGTGCCCCTTTTCGGCCAGGGCGGACCAGATCCGCCAGATGCAGCCCGGTCCGTCCATCTCGGCCATCACCTCGCAATCGCCCTCCTTGCGGATGAAGTGACTGCCGTCGCCGTTGGCGTCCCACTTGACGTACTTGCCCGACGCTTCGTCGTATTGGCTCCCCCGGTCCCAGCTCGACCACTGCTTGCAGGTCTCGCCGTCCGGCGGGAGCTTGGCCAGCCGTTCCAAGTCGAGCATGCGGGCGACCAGGTCGGCGTAGGCAAGCGTCTCTTGGCCCACAGTAGTCCGGGCGGACCAGCTCAGGGCCGTTAGGGCGATCGCAATCGCCAATACTGACAGAAGACTCCTCATTCTCTCCCTCCTTCTCACTGCCGGGTGCATCTGCCGCGAACGAAAGGCCGACCACGAGCGCCCCGGGCTACGCTTCGAGAGCGGGCTTCGGACGTCATGACGCCTCCTTGATCAATCGCGAGTCTATGCCGCCGCCTTGGTCCACGCAAGTCCCCGCGGATGTTTTGGGGATCGTTGCGTCTCCGTCGCCCCGCCCCTCGCATGCCCCGGAGGGCCGAAGAGCCGGTTCCTTGCCGCCGTCACGGCGCGAGGATACACTGGATCGATCCTCCCGCGGAATCGAAATTTGCCCGAACGACGAAAGGGGTCTCGCGATGCTTCGATCCGTATTTCCCGTAACGATCATGGCGGCCGTGGTCGCGATGCTCGCGTTCAGCGTATGGCCCGGCGCTCTCCGCGCCGCGGAAGACCGCCCCGACGTGCTGTTCATCGCCATCGACGACCTCAACGACTGGGTCGGCCACCTGGGCGGCCATCCCGACGTGCAGACGCCGCACCTGGACCGCCTGGCCGGGCGCGGCGTCAGCTTCACCAACGCCCACTGCGCGGCCCCGGCCTGCAATCCCTCCCGGGCGGCCCTGTTGTCGGGGCTTCGTCCATCGACGAGCGGGATCTACCACAACCAGCACGACTGGGTGAACACGCTGGCGAAGGTCATCACGCTCCCCCAGCATTATCGGTCAAATGGTTACCGCGTCCTCGGCGGCGGCAAGATCTTTCACGGGAGCGCCAGCGCCGAGATGTACTTCGACGAGTACTACCGCCGCCAGGAGCTTCCGTCTCCCGAGACGCCGTACAACGGGTTGAACCTGGCGCACTTCGACTGGAAGGCGATCGACGTCGACGAGCGCGAGATGCCCGACTACAAGCTGGTGAGCTGGGCCGCGGAGAAGCTCCGCGAGGATCGGGACAAGCCGCTGTTTCTGGCCGTGGGCATCGTCAAGCCGCACCTTCCCTGGTACGCGCCGAAGAAGTATTTCGCCATGTACCCCAAGGAGAAAGTCACGCTGCCGGAAGTGCCCGACGACGACCTGGACGACGTCCCCCCGATCGGTCTCCGCATGGCCAATCCGGGGCGCGACCACAAGGCCGTGATCGACTCGGACCAGTGGCGCGACGCCGTGCAGGCCTACCTGGCCACGATCACCTTTGTCGACGACCAGGTCGGCCGGTTGATGGAGGCGTTGGACCGTAGCCCCCGGGCCAAGAACACGGTCGTCGTCCTCTGGGGCGACCACGGCTGGCACCTGGGCGAGAAGCACCATTGGCGCAAGTTTACCCTCTGGGAGGAGGCCACCCGGGCCCCGCTGATCTTCGTCGCCCCCGGCGTGGCCACCCCGGGCGGACTGTGCCCGCGGCCCGTCGACTTCATGGGGATCTACCCGACGCTGGCCGACCTCTGCGCGCTACCCATCCCCAGTCACGTCCAGGGCGTCAGCCTCCGGCCGCTCTTGAAGGACCCGGAAGCATCGTGGGACCGCATGGCCCTGACCACGCACGGCCGCGGCGAGCACGGCGTGCGCTGCGACCGCTGGCGCTACATCCGCTACCACGACGGGACCGAGGAGCTGTACGACCACGCCAACGATCCGATGGAATGGAAGAACATCGCCGGCGATTCGCAACACGAGCAGCGGAAGCAATCCATGGCGAAATGGATGCCCGAGACCGAGGTGCCCGACGCGCCGGTCGCCGGGGGGTACAAGAACAAGAAAAGTAAGGGCCGGGAGAAGCCGGGGAAGAAGTAAGGACCGGCCGGGAAATGACTTCCCGCGGAGGAAACGCACTTCGCGGGGAAAAGAGGCCCTGTAGTACTGGAGTGGATGCCGAAGCCAGTCGGCTGAAGCCGACTTGTGCGCCCCATGCGGAGCAGGCCGTGCCGACGATCCGATGCCCACCGTCCCGTGCCGGACTCCGTCTGCGAAGTAACAAACCCGGTTAGGCGCTGTAGTACTAATGGAAGCCCGAACCGGCGCGACCCGAGGATCACACTACTGCTTTCTCCATCTTCCGGAAAGCTGCTGCCACGTGGGGCCCGAGCCAACGGGGAAGTCGCCCAGAAGCGGCTCCTCTTGGATCACCCGGACGAACAGGTCGACGATTTCCTCGCCCATCTGCCACAGCGCGTGGCGGAAGTCGGCGGCATCGGCCGCTTCGACCATCTCCGCATAGGTCAGCCCGCCGGTCTGGCGGCTCAGCGACTGGTCGCACTGCCAGCCGGCGGCGGTCCGCTTCAAATCGAGCTGATCGAGGATTCGGCCATTGCGAATCCGCTGGTAGCGGCGGTTCTCGGCGAGCACTCGGGCCAGGAGCGGCTCATCCTCGGCCTTCCAGCCTTCGGGGAAGAGGGCGGCCAGCCGACCTTGCGGCTTCGCCACGCGCATGAAATGGAGCTGGACCGGCTCGACGGGCGTGTCGACCAGATCGGCCAACAGGCTCGGCCAGTCGATCCGCAACTCTTTGCGCCCGATCTCATGGAAGCTGACCAGGTCTTGCACGGGCCGGTTGCGGGGCGTGTACCTCCCGTCGAGCAGGTGGAGCGTGATCCCCGGCTGGACCGACTTGATCAGGCTGTCGCCCGCCACGTGCGTCATCCAGCCGAACACGTAGGCGAGCTTCCGCTCCCCGGGGCCGAACAGCGTGAGCGCGTCGCCCACCACGGCCGCCAGATACTTGGGGAGCTCGTCCCATGCCACGGCAAGCTCGCGCTCGGCGTCGTCCCATCCGAACACGAGATGGGCCCGGCCGTAGAACCTGTTGTGAATCTCCAGGGGCGTGTACTGCGTGCCGTCCAGCGACAGCTTCCACGGCGTGACCGGCCCGCCGGTGATCGGGCTCTCGGTGATGCGAGCCGCGCAGTAGCCGACCTCCTCGCCGGTGTCCTGGCAGACGGCGGCCGGGAGGGTCTGCACGTCGGAGCCCAGATAGGAGCCGGCCAGATAGCTGGCAAAGTGCCTCTGGAGGATCGGCGTGATGGGGAGCTTGTGGTGGCTGGCCGCCTTCGCCGCGAGGATGGCGTAGGTGGTGTGTCCGATGATGCCGCTCATGCTGGTCCTTTGTCGCAGGCCGGGAATCGGGATTGTCGGCATCGTCGCCGAAGCCGCTTTCCGGCGAGGTCCGATCGTCGGCGAGATCCGATTGCGAACGTACCCGGAAACCAGCCGGGTTGTCAATCTGCCCGTCCCGCTCCCAAGCGGTGGGAAGCCCACGAAGGGGCAATCCGCGTCGGATCGATCGCTTTTGGGGCCGGATGACGTTGGCCTGGGAGGGCGTGGTTGTTGTACAATGGGGCTTCGCATGCCGAGACGCCCGTGGCCCGGGCGTCCAGGACCCGCGCGAGACCGGTCCGCGCTGGGAACCCGACAACCTGAAGGGACGATCATGAAGCGATCATTCTGTCTGCTCTTGACAGCGCTGGCGTTGACCTGGACGGCGGTAGCGCACCCTGCTGCCGCGGACTGGCCCACGTATCGGGCCGACGGCCGGCGCAGCGGCTACACGGCCGAGGCGCTTTCCGCGAAGCTGTCGCCCCGCTGGGTCTACCGTCCTCGCCATGCCCCGCGTGCGGCGTGGTCGGGACGCGATACGCGGATGCCCTTCGACCGCGCGTACCACGCCGTGGTTTCCGACGGGCGCGTTTTCTTCGGCAGCTCGGCCGACGGCAAGGTCTACGCGCTCGACGCCGCCTCGGGAGCCGAGAGGTGGACGTTCTTCACCGGCGCCCCGGTCCGATTTGCGCCGGTGGTCTGGAAAGACCGCCTGTTCGCCGTCAGCGACGACGGTTTCCTTTACTGCCTGGGCACAGAGGACGGCCGGCTGCTGTGGAAGCTTCGCGGCGGCCCGGACGAGAGCATGGTGCTGGGCAACGACCGGATGACCTCGCGATGGCCGGCCCGCGGCGGGCCCGTCGTGGCCGACGGCGTGGTCTACTTCGGCGCCGGCATCTGGCCTACCGAGGGCATTTTCCTCTACGCCGTCGATGCCGAGACGGGCAAGGTGCTCTGGTGCAACGACCAGACCGGTGGGATCTACATGGGCCAACCGCACGGCGGCGCCAACGCCAAGAGCGGCGTTTCCGCCCAGGGCCACCTCGTCGTTGCCGGTGACACGCTGCTGGTGCCGACCGGCCGCGCGGTCCCCGCTTCCTTCCGCCGAGCGGACGGGGAGTTTCTCTACTTCCATCTTCAGACGAACACCAAGTACGGCGGGGCGGAGATCGTCGCGGGGGACGACGTGTTCTTCAACCGCGGCGCGGCCTTCGACGTGTCGACCGGCGCCCGCTGGCCGGCCGTCCCGGCCCTGGCGCCCAATCTGGTCGCCCTCTTGCCCGACGGCGTGGTTCACTGGCACGACGGCAGCGTCCGCCTGTCGCACTGGACCGAGCGGGAGATGAAAGATCGCAAGGGGAGCCCGGTTCGTACCAAGGGCCTGGAGGAAGCCTGGGCGGCCCCGGCCGCCTACGGGGGAGCCTCGCTCGTCGTGGCCGGCAAGACCGCTTTCTCGGCCGGCGCGGGCCCGGAAGGAGACGGCGTCTCGGCCGTGGATCTCGAAAGCAAGCAGCTCACCTGGTCGGATCGCGTGGAAGGCGAGCCGTGCGGGCTCGCCGTGGCCGACGGATGGCTCTTCGTCAGCACCGACCAGGGCACGATCTACTGCTTCGGCGACGGCACGGCCGGGGAACCGAAGACCGTCGAGCCCGCGCCGGCGGTCGCCGCGTACGACGATCCGAGCACCTTCACGCAAGCGGCCGAGGAGATCGTGCGCGAGAGCGGCGTCACCGAAGGCTACTGCGTCGATCTTGGCTGCGGCGAGGGCGCCCTGGCCTGCGCCCTGGCCAAGCGGACCAAGCTCCACGTCGTCGCGATCGATCCCGATCCGCAAAACGTCGCCACGGCTCGCAGCAAGCTCGACGCCGCCGGGCTTTACGGCGTGCGAGTCACCGTCCACCAGGGCGATCCGACCAAGACGCCCTATCCCGGCTGCTTCGCCAACCTGGTCGTCTCGGGCCGCTCGGTCACCGAAGGCACGTCGGCCCGGCTCGACGAGGAAGTGAGCCGGATCCAGCGTCCCTACGGAGGCGTGGCCTGCGTCGGCAAGCCCGGGGCCGTGAAAAAGACGGTCCGCGGCCCCTTGGAAGGCGCCGGCTCGTGGACGCACCAGTATTGCGACCCGGCCAACACGAACTGCTCGATCGACACGCTGGCCAAGGGCCCGCTGGGCATGCTCTGGTTCACCGACCTGGCCTTTCCCGTGCCCAGCCGGCACGGCCGCGGCCGAGCCCCCTTGTTCCTCGACGGCCGGCTGTTCATCGAAGGCGTGGACGGCGTGCTCTCGGTCGACGCCTACAACGGGCGCAAGCTCTGGGAGCATCCCCTGCCGGGTATCCAAAAGGTCTTCGACGGCGAGCACCTGATGGGCACGTCGGGAACGGGCAGCAATTTCTGCATCGGCCGGCACGGCCTGTTCATCCACACCGGCGACAAGTGCCTGCGGCTCGACCCGGCCACCGGCCGGCTCCTGGCCGAGCTGCCGGCCCCCAAGCAGCCCGACGGCCAGCCCGGCACCTGGGGGGTGATCGCCTGTGTGGGCGATACCCTCTTCGGCACGCTCGCCAATCGCGAGCACGTGGTCACGTACCGCTTCGGGAAGGGCGACGACATGTCGACCCAGTTCACCGAGTCGCTGCTCCTGTTCGCCATGGACGCCGCCACGGGCCGGGTGGAGTGGCAGCACCAGCCCGAGCACTCGATCCGGCACAACACCATCGCGATCGGCGGCGGCCGCGTTCACCTGATCGACCGGCCGATCGCGCTGGGCGACCGGCACCGGGAGAAGAAGCGGGGCGTGCCCGATGCCGGCGACGAGCACCCGCCCGGCACGCTCGTCACGCTCGACGCGGAAACCGGCAAGGTCCTCTGGCAGACGGACGAGGGCATTTACGGCACCCTGCTGGCGTTGAGCGAGGAGCACGGGACGCTCTTAATGTGCTACCAGGACTGGCGGTTCAAGCTCGCCTCGGAGCTGGGCGGACGCATGGCGGCGTTCGACGCGGCGACCGGCGACCGCCGCTGGGACGTCGAAGCCGGTTACGCGACCCGGCCGATCATCAACGGGCGGACCGTCTACCTCCAGCCGGGCACCTGGGACGTGCTGACCGGCGAGCCCCAGCAGTTCACGTTCGAGCGATCCTACGGCTGCGGCATCCCGGCCGGGTCGAGGAACCTGCTCGTGTTCCGCTCGGCCACGTTGGGCTACGTCGACCTGCTCGAGGGGCGCGAGACGCACAACTACGGCGGCATCCGGCCCGGCTGCTGGATCAACACGTTGCCCGTCGGCGGCCTCGTCCTCATGCCCGACGCCACCGACCGCTGCACGTGCAGCTACCTGATCAAGGCGTCGGTCGCGCTTCAGCCGTACGGGGCGTACCGGCCGTAGCTTCGTGCCGAGGGCGGGGTGTTTGTGAGCGGGGTACATCACACCAAGGTGTTTCGCCGTAACACGACCATCGCAAAGGACGGGCCCATGAAGCCGAATGCCAAGCCGCCCGACGCGGTCTCTCGCCGCCGGATGATCCAGCGCGCGATGGGAACCGCCGGCCTCGGGTCGCTCTTCGCCGCAGCGCGTGCGGCCGAGGCCCAAGCGGCACCCGACGCGCCGATCTCGCCCCGAGACCGGCTGCGGATCACCCGGCTGGAGACGTTCCTGGTCAAGCCCCGCTGGCTGTTCCTGAAAGTGCACACCAACGCCGGCATCGCGGGGCTCGGCGAGCCGGTGCTGGAAGGGAGGGCGAAAACCTGTGCGACGGCCGTCGAGGAGATCGCGCCCTACCTCGTCGGCAAGGACCCCCGACGCGTGGTCCACCATTGGCAGGCCATCTATCGCCACGCGTTCTATCGCGGCGGCCCGATCCTCACCAGCGTGTTGAGCGGGATCGATCAGGCCCTCTGGGACATCAAGGGCAAGGCCCTCGGCGTGCCCGTCTACGAGCTGCTGGGCGGTCCCACGCGCGACCGGGTCCGCGTTTACGATCACGCGAGCACCCCGGCGGCGATCCGCGAGGGAGTCGCCCGCGGGTACACCGCGTTCAAGACCGGCCCGGCCAAGCGGCGCAGCGCGCGACCCGTGGAGACGAAGGGCTTCGTCGACCACGTGGCCGAGCATTTTGCCGAGCTCCGCGACGCGGCCGGCCCGGAAAACGACGTCGCCATCGATTTTCATGGGGCCATCCCCCCGGCAACGGCCAAGCTGCTGATTCGCGCGCTCGAGCCGTATCAGCCGCTGTTCATCGAGGAGCCGGTCGCGTGCCAGAACGTCGACGTGCTGGCCGACCTCGCCCGGGGTACGTTCCTGCCGATCGCCACGGGCGAGCGGATCTTCACCAAGTGGGGATTTCGGGAGATCCTGGAGAAGCGGGCGGCGGCGATCCTCCAGCCCGACCTCTGCCACGCCGGGGGAATCACCGAGGTGCGGCTCATCGCCGGCATGGCCGAGGCCTACTACGTCGCCATTGCCCCGCACAATCCCTTGGGCCCCATCTCGCTGGCCGCGGGCATCCAGCTCGCCGCCTCCATTCCCAACTTCCTCTGCCAGGAGCAAGTCACGTTGGGCGACGGATACCTGAAGACCCCCTTCCAGGTCGAGAACGGATACATCCCCATCCCCACCGGCCCCGGCCTGGGCATCGAGCTCGACGAGGAGGCCCTGGCCGACAAGATCGATCACGACTGGCGGAACAAGGAGAGCTACGACGCGGACGACGGCTCGGTGACGGATTGGTAGGGAGTGAGTGGGGAGTGAGTGGGGAGTGGCGAGTACTCGGTGCTCAGTACTGAGGTGGTAATTGTCGTTTAACCGCAAGCCGGAGGCGTGCGCGGGATCGCGAACGTGCTTTCCCCGCCCGCGCGCGCCTCCGGCTTGCGGCTAAGGATCGGCCGAAGAATAACTTCCGCATTTGCGGAGTAGCAGGCACACGGCCTGTGCCGTCCGCTGGCTACGGCACACGGCGTGTGCCTGCCACTGAAGTCCGGAAGTTGTTTTTCGGCCGATCCTAAACGAGACGGCCGCCGAAGGTGGCCACGGCTTCGGGGCGAAGTCGACGACGCCGCGTGGGAACGATACACGACGATGGACGATACAAGTCGCGATGCCCCGAGACCGCTGCCGGGTGGACGACTGTTGGAGATGTGACCCCGTTTGGACACAAACCCCCCAATGCTGAACCCTGAACCCCGAACCCTGAACCCTCTTCGCTGCGGCCCCACGGCGATCGTGTTCGCGCTGGTTGCGGCGATCGCGCTGGGCGGCTGTGGGCGGCGGCGCGAGTATCCGAGCCGGCCGATCATGCTGATCTGCCCTTGGGCGGCGGGCGGGGGGACCGACCGCTGCTCGCGCGAGGTGGCGGTGCTGTTGGAGCAGGAGCTGGGCGCGCCGGTCAACGTGGTCAACGCCACCGGCGGGGCGGGCGTGACCGGCCACACGCGCGGGGCGCTCGCCCGGCCCGACGGCTACACGCTCACCATGGTCACCGTCGAAATCAACATGCTCCATTGGCGCGGGCTGACCAACATCTCGTACCACGACTATCGGCCCATCGGGCTGATCAATCGGGACGCGGCCGCCGTGTTCGTGCGCCAAGACGCCCCGTGGCAGGATCTCCGTCAGCTTGAGGACCACATCAAGACCCACCCGGGCGAGTTGAAGGCCTCCGGCACCGCGCAGGGAGGGATATGGCACCTCGGGTTCGCCGGCTGGCTCAACCACGTCGGGCTCAGCCCGGCCGACGCGATCTGGGTCTCCATCAACGGAGCCGCTCCCTCGCTCCAGGAATTGATCGCCGGGGGGGTCGACGCCGTCTGCTGTAGCCTGCCGGAAGCGCAGTCGCTTTTGGACGCGCGCCGGGTCCGCTGTCTGGGGGTGATGGCCGATGAGCGTCTGGGCCCGTTTCCCCAAGTGCCGACCTTCCCGGAACAAGGAGTCGACTGGACGCTGACCGGCTGGCGGGGCGTCTGCCTGCCCAAGGACGCTCCGCCCGAAATCGCACGGCGGCTCGTCGATGCGCTGGAGCACGTGGCCCGAAGCGACGAGTTCGCGGCCTTCATGCAGAGTTCCGGCTTCGAAGCCACCTGGGAGCCGCCCGACGAGTTCGCCGCGACGATGGAACGGGCCGACGAGCAGCTCGGCGGCCTGCTCACGAGCGACGCGTTTCGATCGATGCGCACGGCCCAGTTCGGCCCGATGTTCTTCCCCGCGGTGCTGTTCGTGTTGCTCGGGCTGGTGCTCGTGGGCCTGGTGGCAACCGGCGGACTGCGACGGCCCGGGCACGTCGAGCCGATCTCGCGCCGGGGCCTCGTCCGGTCGGCGGAGATCGTCATCTGGGTCGTGGCTTACCTGGTGCTGGTGGAGACGGCGGGCTTCCTCGTCACGGCCGCGACGCTCACCGTGCTGTTGATGGGGCGATTGGCCAGGCGCTCGCTCATCGACTGGGTCGTCGCCCTCGTGGTCACGGCGGCGGTCGTCCCGCTCGTGTACCTGGTGTTTGCCGTGTATCTCCGCGTACCGCTTCCGCAGGGCTGGCTGGGCTGGTGAGATGAGCGAATCGATGGCACAGGCTTTGGCGTGCGTTCTGGGCGACCCCCGGGTGCTGGCGATCATCGTCATGGCGGCCGCGTATGGGGTGTTCATGGGGGCCGTGCCCGGGTTGACGGCGACCATGGCCGTCGCCCTGATCGTCCCGGTCACCTTCTTCATGGACCCGATTCCCGCCCTGGCGGCGATCGTTACGCTGGAAGCCTGCGCGATCTTCGCCGGCGACATCCCCAACACGCTCCTCAGGATCCCGGGCACGCCGTCGTCGGCCGCCTACGCCGACGACGCTTACGCCCTGACGCGCGCGGGCCGGTCGGCCGAGGCGATGGGCACGTGCCTGACGTTCAGCGTGGCGGGGGGGCTGTTCGGCGCGGTCGTGCTGATGCTGTTCGCCCCCGCGCTGGCAGCCGTCGCCACGTGGTTCACCGTGGCCGAGTACTTCTGGCTCTATCTTTTGGGCCTAAGCTGTGCGGTGATCGTCTCCCGCGGATCGACGCTGAAGGCCACCCTGGCCCTGATCATCGGGCTGCTCCTTTCCACGGTGGGGCTCAGCGCCGTCCATACGCAGGCCAGGTTCACGTTTGGGCAAGCGGAGCTTTTCCAGGGGATCAACTTCATCCCGGCGATGATCGGGTTGTTCGGCGTCTCCGAGATTTTTCGCAACGTGCTGCGGCTCGACGCGGAGGAGGACGTCGTCGCGTCGACTTCGACCGCCGGCCGCGCGAACGGCGGCTTGTGGAGACGCTGGTTCGTGCGTCCGATCACCTCCGTGTTCGGCGTTGCGATCCCGCTCTTGCGGCGGCGCAAGTGGCACGCCCTGCGTTCGGGCATGATCGGCTCGCTGGTGGGGATGCTGCCCGGGGCCGGGGCCGACATCGGGGCCTGGGTCTCCCTGGCGGCCTCCAAGCGGCTCTCGAAGACCCCGGAGAAGTACGGCGCGGGATCGCTGGAGGGCATTGGCGACGCCACCGCGGCGAACAACTCGGCGCTGGCCGGGGCGTGGATCCCCGCGATGGTCTTCGGCATCCCCGGCGATTCCGTCACGGCCATCGTGATCGGCGTCCTGCTGATGAAGAACGTCAAGCCCGGCCCGGAGATCTTCGACAAGCAAGGCCCGCTGGTCTACAGCATCTTCCTCATGTTCCTGCTGGCGAATCTCGTGTTGATCCCGATCGGTTTTCTGGCGATCAAGACGGGTGGGTACGTGGTCCGCGTTCCCCGGCGCGTGTTGCTGCCGCTGATCCTCCTGTTCTGCGTGATCGGCTCGTTCGCCATCAACGGGAGCTACTTCGACGTCGGCGTGATGCTCGCCATGGGAATCCTCGGTTTCGTGCTGGAACGGCGCGAGGTCCCGCTCGGGCCGATCGTGCTCGGCATCATCCTGGGCGGGCCGCTCGAAGAGCGCTTCGTCCAAACCCTCACCGGCTCCGGCGGACACCCGGGCGCCTTCTTCACCTGGCCGTTGGCCGCCCCCCTCGGTATCGTCTGCCTGCTCGTCTGGCTCACGCCGGCGCTGCTGTCGATCCGGCGCTACCTTGGCACGTCACACGAACAAGAAGACCGATGACGGAGTAGTTGACGTGGGCGCGATGCACACCGACTCTGCACTCTTCCTCGGCATCGACGTCGGCACGGGCGGCGTTCGCGCGCTGGCGGTGAGCGAGCGGGGAGAGGTCGTTGCCGAGAGCGCCGTGGCGTTCGAGCCCGCCGTGCTCGCCGCGCAGGATGGTCGCCACGAGCAGCCGCCCGAGGCGTGGTGGGAGGCCGTCTGCCGGGCGTGCGGGCGGTTGCGGGACGGATTCGAGGCGGCCGGGATTTCCTTGGACCGGCTCGCGGCCCTGTCGGTCGACGGCACCTCCGGCACGCTGGTTGCGCTGGACGGGGCCGGGCGACCGCTTCGGCCCGCGCTGATGTACAACGATCCCCGCGCGACGGCCGAGGCCGAGCAACTCAACGCGGCGTGCGGCGACCATTGCTCGAAATACGGCTACCGGTTCGCCTCGTCGTTCGCCCTGGCCAAGATCGCCTGGCTCCAGCGCCACGAGCCGACGGTGTTTCACCAGACGGCCCGGTTCGTGCACCAGGCCGACTACATCGTGGGCCGGCTGACCGGCGCGGCCGACGTGTCGGACTACAGCAACGCGCTGAAGACCGGGTACGACCTGGTCGACGAGTGCTGGCCCGACTGGATCGACCGGCGGTTGGGCGTCGCCGATCGGCTGCCGCGGGTGGTGGCCCCGGGGACCCGAGTGGGCACGGTCTCAGCCGAGGGGGCCGCGGCAACCGGGTTGCCCGAGGGGTTGGCGGTCGTCGCCGGGGCAACCGACGGCACGGCCGCCTGCCTGGCCTCCGGGGTCCGGCGGCCCGGCGATTACAACACGACCCTGGGCACCACGCTGGTCTTCAAGGGCATCAGCCGCCGAATCTGCCGTCACCCGAAGGGGCTCGTCTATTGCCACAAGCTCCCCGGGGGGCTGTGGCTGCCCGGCGCGGCGAGCAACACCGGGGGGGAGTGGATCGCCGCGATGTTTCCGGGAGAGGACATCGAGGCCCTCGACGCCGCGGCCTCCCGCAAGCTTCCCACCCGATATGTGGCCTATCCACTCATTCGGAGGGGGGAGCGTTTCCCGTTTCTCTGCCAGACGGCCGAGCGGTTCTTCGTGCCCGAGCCAAAAGAGCCACTGGAGCGGTATGCGGCGTGCCTGGAAGGCGTAGCCTTGGTGGAGCGATTTGCGTACGATGTTCTGGACGAGGTGGCGGGCACGTCGGGGGGCGAGGTGTTTAGCACGGGCGGGGGGAGCCGGAGCGACGTGTGGATGCAGTGCCGGGCCGACGTCACCGGCCGGGTCCTGCACCGGCCCGCCTGCGGTGAGTCGGCCTTCGGCACGGCCATCCTGGCGGCGGCCGGGAGCCGTTACGAAGGGCTGGCCGAAGCGATTGAAAACATGGTTCGCATCGAGCGGACTTTTGCCCCGAACAGGGCGGGGACGGAGCACTACGACGGACTCTACCGGCGATTCCGTAGCGAGCTGGAAAAGCGAGGCTACGCTTGAGCATCTACAAGCCCTGCGACATCCGCGGCCCGATTGACGAGCTAGGCCCCGAACGCTATCGAAGCTGGGGCCACACGCTGGGGCGGCAAGTCGAGCCGAAGGCCAAGTTCTTGGTGGGGGGGGACGTCCGCGGGTCTACGCGCCGGTTTCTGGACGCGCTGGCCGACGGGCTTTGCCAAGCCGGGGTCGATGTGGTCGATCTGGGGCTCTTGCCCACGCCGATGATCTATTACGCCAAGTGCCGGCTGCGGGCCGCCGGGTGTGCCATCGTCACCGCTTCCCACAACCCGGCCGACATCAACGGCCTGAAGTGGATGCTCGGCGACCAGCCGGCCACCCGCGAGCAAGTGCGACTGCTCGAGCGGGAGGCCGAGGCCCCGCGCCCCGCGCCGTCCGGCCGACCTCGCAGCGAGCCCCGCGGACTCGACGTCTCCTTCGACTACGTCGCCTGGCAGCAGATGACCTGGGTGAAAACTCGGGACATCGAGCGGCGAATCGTGCTCGATCCGGGCCACGGGTGCTGGGCCGCCCGGGCACGTCGATACCTCCAGGCGATCTTTCCGCGGTGCCTGTTCTCGGTGATCCACGACACGCCGGACGCCGAGTTTGGCGGGCGCATTCCCGACTGCTCCCGCCCCGAGCTGCTCGACGAGCTATCGGACGCGGTCTACCACGAGCGGGCCCACGTGGGAGTCGCGTTCGACGGCGACGGCGACCGCGTGGGGTTCGTCGACGACGAAGGGACGCCGCTGACGGCCGAGGAGGCCACCTGGGTCCTGCTGCAAAGCCTCGGCCCCGAGCTGGCGGGGCAGCCCTTCGTTTACGACCTGAAGTTTTCCGATCGCATTCCCGAAGCGGCCGCGGGGCTCAGGGCGGAGCCGCTCGTGGAGCGGAGCGGGCACACGTTCATCCGCGGCCGAATGCTCCAGAGCAAGGCCGTCTTCGGCGCCGAGATCAGCGGCCACTACTTCTTCCGCACGCTCGAAGGGGGCGACGACGGCCTGTTTGCGGCCTGCCAGATGATCGCCCACCTGGCCCGGTGCAAGGTGACCTTGGCCGAGCTCCGCCGCATGTGCCCCCCGGTCCATATGACGCCCGACGTACGCGTGCCGGTCGAGCCCGATCAAGGCGACCGCGTGATCGAGCAGGTCCGCTCGGCGTGGTCGCAGTATCCGCAGACGACGGTCGACGGCGTGCGCGTGGGCTTTCCCGACGGCTGGGCGCTGGTGCGAAGCTCGGTCACCGAGTCGGCGCTCACGTTCCGGTTCGAAGCCCACGAGTCGTCCCGACTTCCCGAGATGGTCCACTCCTTCTGCGACGCGTTGGGCGACTTCGGCGATCAGCTCTGGGACGCGTACCGGGCGACCACCGTCGGCGCACGCTGCCAAGCGGGCCCGGGCGACGACGGATGAGCAGGGATAGGTGAGGAGGGTTCCGGGGCTGCATGCGGTAGCCCGGCTTCTCAAGCGGATCGTGGGCTGCGGCGCACGATCCTCGCTGCCGGCAGGGACTGCCGGCGGCTCCCGGCTGAGACCGCTTGCTGCGAAGAAGCGGCGAGGAAAGGTCTTCGAGCAGAAAGGAAGGGGGTCTGCCAAGGCACCACGGCGAGTTATCATGGAAGGATACCACCATGGTGGCGTGCTGCGGTGCGCGATCCGCGTGCACGACGCCGGCACGAGCGGTACGTCGGTTCTTCCGCGTGACTTATGGGGTAGAAGGTTCTATCCATGTCTGACTCAGAGCGTCGCGACTTTCGGCAAGCGCCCCGCGCATGGCCTGCCCATGAGTGGTTCCTCGTCCTTTTCGCCGGCTTGCTCGCCGTGGCGATCGGGTTCTGGGCCAACGCCGGCGTCGTCGGGCCGCGGATCGCACGGCTCGCGCCGAGTCTCTCTTTTCAGGCAACGGTCTGGATTCTGAACCTCCTGTGGGTGCTGGTTGTCGCCCTCGTCCTGGTCTCCGTACGGCGGGGCTCTCGTCGGGCATGGATCCCCAAGCTCAGCCTGTCGTTCGTCACGGCTTCCTTTCTCCTCGGTCTGCTGGCTTACGCCGACGAGGTCCGGCTGGTCGGCCTCCAGCGGCAACAGGGAGGGAGCCCCTCCAGGGCAATCCGTCTGAGAGAGCATCGCCCCAACTTGGACGAACGCAGACGTCCCACGGCAGACGCTCTGGCGGGCAGCGACGACCTGCCGGATCGAGAAGTCCGTTTCCGTACGGACGAGAACGGCTTCATCCTCCCGACGGGGAACCCTCAGGTTGCGGATCATACCATCGTTTTCCTGGGCGGCTCCACGACGGAGTGTCTCTGGGTCGACGAGTCGCTGCGGTTTCCCCACCTCGTGGGCGTCCGCTTGAGCGAGCGGACCGGCCGTGCCGTGTCGTCCCTCAACGGCGGCGTCAGCGGCAATCACTCCCTGCATTCCCTCGATATCCTGCTGAACAAGGTCCTGCCTCTTCGACCGGACACCGTGCCGTTGATGCACAACGTCAACGACATGGTCACGTTGATCTATGCCGGCTCCTACTGGAACGACCATCCGGACCGTTCGCTCGTCCATACCGCGACGTCCACGGGAGAATTGGGGGCACTGCCCGGAACGTCGCTCGTGTTCCCCCGCTTCGTCGGGCATCTGGAAAGGGCTTGCGAGAGGCTTCGCGACCGAGATCACTCCCCGGGGGATGAATGGGCTTCCTACCGAAACAGCAAGCTGCAACGGAACCAGCCGTCCATCGAAAGGGAGTTTCGGCGCGCCCTGCGAACGTTTGTTGCCGTCTGCCGAATCTACGAGACGACGCCCGTGTTGATGACCGAGGCGTCCCGACTCACGCCGACCCCCGACGCCTACGCGCGCAACTCCGTTGCGAAGGCTTGGCAGGCGCAGGGAGTCACTTATGCCGAATTCCAGCGATTGCACAGTCGCCTCAACGACGCCATTCGAGAGGTCGGTCGTGATCAAGGCGTGACGGTCATCGACCTGGCCGAGAAAATCCCCGCCGACGGGGAGCATTTCTCCGATCTCGTTCATTTCACCGATCGAGGATCCGTGATGGCCGCCGAGATCATCGCCCGAGAGCTGCTGCCGCTCGTCGAGCCACCGACGTAGGCGGCGTTCAGAAGAGCGTGTAGATGAACGGGGCCGCTCCGGTGCCTCCCAAGACGATGAGGATTCCGACCAGCAAGAGCACGAGGATAATCGGCGTAAGCCACCACTTCTTGTTATGTGCCAGGAAGTAGAGGAACTCGCCGACGAGGCCGGTCTGCGGCCCGCTGGCTTGCTGTTCGAATTGCTCGGCTTGGGTATCTCGGTTCGGCTCGGTTGGCTCGGCCATGTTTCCGTTCTCACTTGAGGGAGGAGAATGGAGAAATCAGGACTGTCGAAAGTAGCGGTCTGCGCTTGGAGGACCCTTGCGCGGCACCCAGTACGACGACGCGCCGGGATCGAAGCGGCGGCCCATCGGATCATGTCCGAACGCCCGCATCAGTAAACCCGTGGGAGTGAGCACCAGATAGTATACGACGGCGAGGAGCAGGTGGGATACGACGAAGCCGATGGGAAACGCCGCGTACGCCATCCCCAGGTAGACCATCCGCAGGAAGCGGGGGCAAACCATCCCCACCAGCGGCACGATCACGGCCGCGGCCCCCATCCCCAGGGCCACGAGGCTCGCTCCGCCCCGGCCCCATACCAGGGCGCCGACCACGCCGAAGAACAGAAGCCAGGCGAGGCCGAAGACGAAGAGCTGAAGCCGCGTGGGGTCGCGATTGATCCGGATGATGCTCAAGGGCTGGCTCCCGGCGCTGCGCGGGCCGATGTCTCAGTCAAGCTGGAATTGTGCCAGATACTCGTCGATCGGATGGCTCTCGGCAGTCGGCTGCTCGTCCTTCAGGAGCACGAAGTCCTCCATCACCAGGGCGTCCATGTTGGTCGCCATGAAGCAACGGTAGGCGTGCTCCGGGGCGCACACGATCGGCTCGCCCCGGACGTTGAAGCTGGTGTTGATCATCAAAGGGCAGCCGGTCTTGGCCTCGAACGCCTTCAACAGCTTGTAGAATCGTCCGTGACGCGCCGCGTCGACCGTCTGCACGCGAGCCGAGCAATCGACGTGCGTGATGGCGGGCACCGTCGAGCGAATCGCCTTGAGCTTGTCCAGGCCGGTCGCGTTCGAGCCGTCGTGGGCAGTCCTCTTCTCCTCCGCAACCGGGGCGACCAAGAGCATGTAGGGACTCTCCTCCCCGTCGCGCATCTCGAAGTACTCGCTCACCCGCTCCCGCAGCACGACCGGCGCGAAAGGGCGAAACGACTCGCGAAACTTGATCTTCCGGTTCATCACTCTCTGCATTTCCCGGCTCCGGGCGTCTCCGAGAATGCTCCGGCAGCCCAGCGCCCTCGGCCCGAACTCCATCCGCCCCTGCATCCACCCGACCACCTTCTCGGAAGCGAGCAAGTCGGCCGCGTACGCCAAGAGGCGGTCTTCCTCGTCGAAGTGATGGTACACGGCCCCCTGCGCGTCGAGGAACGCTCGCACCTGCTCGTTGGTGAAACGCGGCCCGAGCAACGAGCCGTGCTGGCTGTCATCGAGGCGCGCCCGGCGCGTTTTTCCGAGAAGCTGATGCCAGATGAACAGCGCCACGCCCAGCGCACCGCCGGCGTCGCCCGCGGCCGGTTGAATCCAGATCCGCTCGAAAGGTCCCTCGCGGAGGATCCGCCCGTTGCCCACGCAGTTCAGGGCCACGCCGCCGGCCAGGCAGAGGTTCGCCAGGCCGGTCTGTTCGTGGACGTGTCGAGCGGCGCGGAGCATGATCTCTTCGGTGACCTTCTGGACGGAAGCGGCGAGATCCATTTCGCGCTCGGTAAGCGGCGATTCCGGCCTTCGCGGCGGTCCGCCGAAGAGCCGGTCGAACCGCTTCGAGGTCATCCGCAGTCCCTGGCAGTAGTTGAAGGAGGACATGTCCAGCCGGAACGACCCGTCCGGCTTGAGATCGACGAGCTTCTCGAGGATGAGCCGTTCGTATCTCGGCTCGCCGTAGGGGGCCAGACCCATCAGCTTGTACTCGCCGGAGTTCACCTTGAAGCCGCAGAAGTAGGTGAACGCCGAGTAGAGCAGCCCCAGCGAATGAGGGAAGTGCAGCTCGTGGGTGAGCGTGATTTGGTTGCCCCGACCGTATCCGTAGCTGGCCGTGGCCCATTCCCCCACGCCGTCGACGGTGAGGATGGCCGCCTCGTCGAACGGCGACGGGAAGAACGCGCTGGCGGCGTGCGACTCGTGATGCTCGGCGAAGACGTATCGCCTCTTGTACTTGCCCTTGAGCCCCCGGCTCATCTCGCGCGGGAGGTGCAGCTTCTCGTGGAGCCACAGAGGCATCGCGGTGAGAAACGACCGGAATCCCGCGGGGGCGAACGCCAGGTAGGTCTCCAGCAAGCGCTCGAACTTCAGAAACGGCTTGTCGTAGAACCCGACGTAATCGAGCTTCTCCGGCGCGAGCCCGCCCTCCTTCAGGCAGTAGTCGATCGCGTGGACCGGGAAGCCGTGGTCGTGCTTCTTCCGCGTGAACCGCTCCTCCTGAGCCGCGGCGACGACGTCGCCGTCGACGACCAGAGCGGCGGCCGAATCGTGGTA
>Ga0307380_10002557_pt1 | contig 25759 bp, 29 predicted proteins | sample UN3MG_FD_202239 | JGI IMG/M metagenome (GOLD analysis project Ga0307380, IMG submission 202239) | Soil microbial communities from Risofladan, Vaasa, Finland - UN-3 | ecosystem: Environmental > Terrestrial > Soil > Coastal area > Acid sulfate soil | place: Finland: Risofladan, Vaasa | collected... | reverse complement strand
CACAATGGACACGGTGTGCATAGAAACTTACTCTATGTCAGCTGCTGCGCAAGGGGTCGAGTCTAAACAAAGGGTGCAAGCTCCAAAGTAAGGAATACAATTCACATTGAGATGAACAAAAAGCCAAATTGTGTCTTCAGGATCTGCCTCCCGGTTTCCGCTTTGATTTCCGCCTCAGTTTGCGCTCTGTGGCGCCTCGTTTTGCTCTGTGCCGCCTCACTTCCGCTCTGTACTCTGCGCTCTTAGCTCTCCACTCTCTGCTCTGTTGTCTCTGTTCTGCAGGCGCCTCTCTCTGCTCTGTAGGCGCCTCTCTCCGCTCTGCACGCTCCGGTCCCTACAGCAGTGCGGCACGGAGCAAGACACCTCCCCAGCAACGGAGCAATGGAGCGGCGGAGCGGTGGAGTGAGGGAGCAGCAGGACCACAGAGCGATAGAGTGACAGAGTGGTAGGTCGATGGCGTGATAGAGCGACAGAGCGGTGAACGACGTAGGATGAGCCTGGTCTCTGGTGATATGCTCTGCAGGCAACAAAACGATGTTTTGTTACTTCATTCCACAAACTGGGAATGTTGTATTTTGATCATGTCGCGTTAAACACGCAACCTAGCAAAAGAGAGAAATGCTTGCCAGTGGCGGCCGGCAGTGCTAGACTACAGCTAACTGTCTGATGTAGTGGAAGAGTCCGGTCCCGCGATGGGAGGGGGCTAAGGTGAGGGTGAAAGTGCGGTATAATATTAGTGTGTGAGTAATTAACGATTGAAAGAGCAGGCGAGTTGGCTGCAACTGTTAGTTATTGCAGTGAATATTTAATCGGCTTCTTCCACGTGTAGTGAGGTGAGATGATTGGCTGATTTCGGACGGGGCATCAAAGCTGGCGTAATCACCGGAGCTATCTATCTGGCTATCTCTCTAATACTTGTATTTACCCTGGCTGATTACCAGTACGCCTTAGGCTTTTGGGACGCGGCCGGGCTCGCAGCTCTTCCTTTGGGCGGGCAAATCGTTCGCGGAATTATATTCGGGGCGATTTTTGCGACCTTGTATAGTTCTCTGCCCGGGAAGACCAGTGTTGAGAAGGGGGTAGTGCTTTCATTATTCTTCTGGGTATTCACTGTAATTGAGGTTACTTACACAAACCTGAGCTGGCCCTGGCAGACCGCCGGCGCCTTGGATGTCGGAACCTATTACGGTGGAACGATCAATCTATCATCGGTTAGCCTCGCATTGATTAGCATTATGTCTGCCCTGGTCTTTGGTGTACTGACCGGCTTCTTCTGGAATAGATTTCGAGGGAAGGAATCAACAGAAGAAGGAAAAGGTAGAGCAATACTGCTAGTCAGCTTCATTCTGGGCGCAATAACTTGGGCAGTAATAGGTGGGACGTACATTAGATTCACGGTTATCATAGGGGTTCCTTTCATACGTGTGCTTTTCTTCTCGTGGTATACCATACTTCACACCTTAGTTCTTTTTGTCGGGCTTTTAGGATGGATATTTGCTCTCACTGCCTGGAGGAAGACGGGAAGGGGTGAATCCGGGTTTAGATGGAGCCTGGCTGGCGGGGTAATTATGGCGCTGACCGGTTTTATGCTGCTTCCCGGGGCTCTCGCCATTATGGGTGGAGTGTTTGGCCGACATAAAGCCGCCGGGAAGCCCGGCACTGCCGAAGCAGTAACCAGAGACAAGGTCGTGAGCGAACAGAAAACGAGAACCAGTATGAAGCGCAACCTGATTCTGCTGATTATCGGCGCGGTCATGCTTGCCATCATCATCATAGTGAGATTTACTATGCCAACTCCGACAGGAACGTACACGCCTGTTACTCTTGACCAGTATTCTTCGACCGTCATATCCAGGTATGGATTGAGCCTCACTATATCGTTAAATTCCACGACCTATCACCCTGGAGAACAGATTTCCGTCAACATTGAGGAAAAGAACATCCTGCCAACACAAAATGAAGTCCGCGCAGCCAATAGATGGCCTGTTCACGGTTTAACCCTAACTCCTTGCGGCAGGCTTTATTATCCTTTTGGGATATCCATTCTGCAGGGATATTTCGACTCAGAAAATGTTACTAGTGTCACTCCGCTTGAGCTGTTCGACCCGAATGTAGCCTACACTTGCCCAGCGATCATGGCTGCTGTTTCCTATAATTTTCAACCTTGGAGCGCCAGTGCTGCTATCTATACCGGTTACGAACTCATGCCATGGTCAGTCAATATGACCACCAGGGTTACATCGGGAGGATTTTGGACCGGTAGTTACCCAAACGCGACCTTCAGCAACTTCACCCCTGGCATGTACACTGTGGTCGGAGGTGATGAGTGGGGTTCGTTAGTCATAATCCATTTTACTATTTCTTGAAGCGGATAGAAGCTAAATTCCAGCTAACAATAATTGCCGCTCAATTGTCACCTGAACAAGGACCGTGAGGTAACAATCTGGCTTTTTGTTGGATGTAACAAGATTGTACAAATGTCAGAATCGTTCAACTCGATGCTGGTCCTGAGTGGCATGCGGATCCCTTGTTACCTGCCGCGCATTCCTCGACCCTACTATGGCTGTTCGCCGTACCCTATCGTATGTCTGCTATGCTGCCTCTTCCATGCTCTTTACTCTCCACTCTCTACTCTCTAGTCTCTGCTCCGCAGGCGCCTCTCTCCGCTCTGCACGCTTCGGTCCCTACAGCAGTGCGGCACGGAGCAAGACACCTCCCCAGCAACGGAGCAACGGAGCGGTGGAGTGACGGAGCAGCAGGACCACAGAGCAATAGAGTGACAGAGTGGTAGAACGATGGCGTGATAGAGCAACAGAGCGGTGAACGACGTAGGATGAGCCTAGTCTCTGGTGATATGCTCTACAGGCAACAAAAGATGGAATGTTCACCTATGCCATAAGACCCAGACTATCAAACCTAGGGCACCGTTATCATCTATAAGTTGACGGCTTCTGCAACAGTGAGATAACATATATTAAAACATACCACCCTCATAATTTTACCACTTTAAGAATAACTTCTAAGCAAACAATTAAAGTCACTTCATTAAGGAGCTTCATAATATGATAGAAGTGTTTAATCCTAAGTATAAGGATATCGTTTCAATCGCAGACCACTTAGCTCGTTGGGAAAGAATACATAAACTTGAAAATGAAGATCATGCTAGTTTTAGAGTATTATTCACTGTTGAAACATTTGCTACACTTGAATGGAGGGAACCAACACCTAAAAGACTAAATGAATTATTAGACTTCAAACTAAAAAACGGACGTCTCGCTGTTAAATGGGGCGATATGATTAATTTAATCCAAGCTGTTTGGCCCCTACAATTAGCTAAGCGAGAGGTTCAAAAGATGTGTTTAATTTGGGAACCTGGTGACTGGAAAAAATACCCCTTTGGAACTATTGCCTTGCCCATTATTGGGTGTATAACAGCATGGTGGGCTTTAGAAACACTTATTAATGATATCTCTGGCATATTACTTACAAAACGAAGAGACACTGTGACAGAAAGAGAACGTTTATTGATAGAGGAAAAGAACCCAGAAATAAGAAAGGATGGTCAAATTTTCGAAAAAACTGTCTTTCAACCTATTGAGAATAGGATATGTTTTATATTTAGGTGGGCCACCGGGAACACGCTAGATAAATCTGGTGATCTATGGGAAAAAATCATTGACTTGAAAAAAGCTCGTAATATTACAATCCATGGAATCGGTAAATCAGAGCCCGAGAAAGTAAATCTTACTGAGCTTCACAAAACAGTTAAAGAAGGCCTTGTTGGTGTAAGTCAACTTCTAGAGAGGATTTTCATTGAAACTCCAGAGTTTGGTCAACGTCACTCCTATCACTATCTTGCTTTCTGGGGTTGCAAAGTACAAGAGCCAATTGTTTGGGATGGGCAGGAAGGTAATATATATTTTGGTCTTACTCATCCCCAAAAATCTTGTATATTAAATGTTCTTGCTCCTGAACCTGCTACCGTTGTCCAACCGGAGTAAGTATTAGTTATCTGACTATGATGCTAAGACTAATAGAATCAATTTAATAAAACACTAGCTTTCGAATATACTTTATACGATATAATATAAGCTCTAAAAACATATTCTATATATTTAATTAATCCCGGACACATAAATCTATTCGTACAGTAAACAAATTAACTTGTTTATTCTTTATGCTAGTCCTGCGCATTACTTTTTCAAGCTCCAGAACATATTTTATGCATTAAAGATCATATATTAGCTTCCAGACATACTCTATGATATTTTATAGTGTTTAACCTGCTAATCAACACGTTCAGAGGAAAATAATCTAATACCGTATCCTGTTTATTATATTTTATTTTTCTACATATCCCTTTTGTAAAATCCCTATTAACGCCGAGACATTTCATTACTGGCTTCGTTCAGTATTTTGATCCTTATTTTTTGTAATTCTTCGGGTAATTTAATATATTTAATCTCTATACTATCTTCTACTTTGCCATTACTGTATTCTTTAAACCTCTGGTATGTCTCAAAATCAGTAAAGATCATTAGTTTTGTTTTAGCTGTTACCAGACTCATAAAATATATTGACTGGTAGATCTGTCCAATTTTCCCTGAAGGTAATTTCCCTCCGCTAGTAAACCAAGAGTGGCTTTTGATACTAGCGATAATGCTATTATCATCCGAAACTGCATCAAAATCATGATAAGCGTATGTACCATCTTTCTTTTTACGTAGAGGCAATGACTTTTCTGTAAAACCACGCCCTGGATAAATCTTATCCAATTCGCTTCGAACATAGGGTTCTATTAAATACCTTAGCTTTGCTGTATTAGCCATATTGAATATATGCTATCACTTTTCATTATTATATAACAACATAGAATACTAATAGATCTACTATCTGATCCACTCTTGTAATAAGTTAATGAATTGATGCATAATGACCTGGAGATGATAGTATTTGGTGTGCTAATACAATAGGATAATATGTTGATGAATGATCTTGATATTCGAAAGGTATTAAAGAGTGAACTGCTAGATAAGCATGGGAATGATTCGGAAACAATGATATTAGAGGAATTGGGCCTCAAACATGGTAGAACCAGGATTGATTTGGTCGTTATTAACGACCGACTGCACGGATATGAAATCAAGAGCGATCGGGATAGTCTCAAGCGCCTAACAGAGCAAATAAACATATACAGTAGTATCATGGATCGTGTTACGTTGGTTGTGGGTTATCGACATGCTTATAATGCTTTAAAAATGGTGCCCGAATGGTGGGGAGTAAGACTAGCCGAAAAAGATGAAGAAAGTGGGGCTGTGTTTCTTTCAGATGCTAGGCTACCTGCTGATAATCCTAGAGTGGACATTAATGCTATTGCGTCTTTGTTATGGCGAGATGAAGCGCTTGACATATTGGAAGAAATTGGGGAGTCAAAGGGAGTACATTCAAAGACTAGAACCGATATTTATAGTCGCCTAGTTCAAGTGATCGAACCAAGGCATCTTTGCACTATAGTGAGGCGTCAATTGAAATCCCGTAAAGATTGGCGATCTGGTGCACAACGAAGGTCATGTGGTGGTTAATCCCAGCTCTTAACCATGTTGTTGTATTTCCTGTTTCTTTACGCTGCAAGCTTATTTCTTTGATATACTTGTCACCCTCACTAAAAGTATGATTGCAATATTCAGGCATGTCACACAGTAACATCGCATTTGCCTGCCATTGAGCGGAACCAGGACCATCACTTTTAATGGCTTCTCCACGCATAATTAACCAATAATCGTCTGAAGTATATCGTATACTTGCACTGGGGTAGGCTTGACCTTCACGCCTAATATGCCTAGCATGCTGGATTGTATAATCGCTATAAGTAGGTATACGTGGGAGTGACTTAGATGTAACTTGATCTTTCCAAGATATCCAGTCGGTTCGCTCTAAATAATGTACATCATTCTTGTGTAATTTACTAAGATCTTCTGGAAAAGCACCACTAGCAATGATAAGGTTACGCCATTTTTCCAAATATGGAATTTGGCTGCATAAAGCATCAAATGTAGGAGCATTTTGGTCAGTTATTCGCAAATCGATAATTATGTCTAACGATTCTGGTGGTAGTTTTAAAAGCGCCAAAATGGTATTAATATCCTTCTTGAATGTAGCGCTCGTCATATCATCAATGAAAAGGCGCAGACACGCACCTTGATGGTGAATACCGAGTACTTTTTTCACTGATGCCTGGTATAGAACATCCCTTGATAATCCAGTGACAGGAATTAAAGACAGGTTGTGAATACTAGCGCATTCTCCTAGCATTTCAAGGACGTAACTTGTATCTTGTTTGATAATGGTTGGAGTTAGCAGCCATTTATCAATAAAAAATGGACGTTCGCCCCAACTTTGATATAACTGCCCTACGACTTCATTGATCACCCCATCAGTATTCAAAATGATTATCTTTCCTTTTCTATCTTTTCTGATAAAGTTCTCAGGTACAAGTTCAATTAGAGGCGTAATAAAAATCGAATCAGACTCATGTAATTTTGACAATGCAGTGCGTTCAGCCTCCTTCCAGCGTAATATTGGCACGTAGTGCCTTGAGCTAAATTGTTTCATTACTATCCTCACCTCCACTTCACTTCTGGGAAAAGCCTCCTGATCTGATTACGACCTACAAGATTGGTTAATAATTGGTATGCTTTAAATTCGTGCTGCATACGACCGGCGACTATCGCAGGATGTATATTAAGCTGCTTTGCTAAATGTTCTGCCGCCTGCGGGGATCGCAAACGACTTGCAGGGCTATTCTCCCATGCATCATGTGGGATGAGTGCTTCCCCTGCGAATTCGTTAGCCTCACGCTCTTGGGGGTCTTCTTCTGCCTCAATATCAAGATCATCATAGAACATATCGCTTTCCATATTGAAATGTAATGAGATATGAGCTAATTCATGCATTAGAGTAAACCAGAAGTTATCAATACGATCATATCTTATTGTAAGACCAATTACAGGATGTGATTTCACTGGCATGATTGCTGCACCATCGAGATATATTCGCGGGAGATGTCTCTCTACGACAACTTTGATACCATATTTATTTAGATGCTCAATTGCAAATAATGGCCCTTCCTCCAATACACTAAAATGAGAAAGCTCGCGTAGGAAATCAATATTTAGTATCCCAGGTGAATATTGGGTACTTGATGCAACTGACATTGCCTTTTCCAATATACGAGCAGCCCAAGCTGCAAATCCATAGTCATCCATCTTACGGGCAGATCTTACGTGAGTAGAAGAACGACAAAGAACAGATTGAAGATTAATTGATCCTGCTTTCTCGAAATATGGAAGTAGAATGTCTTTTGCATTATACGATTTTGGTTGATCTGGAGCATTTATCCAGCCCCAAGAAATCATTTGTTTAATTGGGAATCGATTCCAGTCTATTTCCATTAATTCACTAGGATCCTGTTCTTGAAGTAATACATTTGCTGGAATACCAAGGCCAGAATGAAGCGCTCGCATCATTGAAACAGTCAAGGGTCGTTTTCCAGCGAGTACTTCGGATACTTTACTCCGACTCCCAATGTATGGGATTAAATCTCGTTGAGTAAGATTCTGCTGCTCCATTCTGAACTTGATTGCTTCTATAGGTGTCGAAGGAACTATCTGAAAATTTCGCGTTTCATAATCTTGAATTAACAGAGTTAGAAGTTCTAGCTTTTCATTTTCAGGTGTTCCAGGAGAAGGATCAAGATCTAATAATGTCTCAACCACAGAGAGAGCTCCGTCATAATCAGTTCTATTTTTAATTATCTTATTCATGAACTTGCCCTCCTTTAAAATTTCCACTTGTTGTAATCGGCATGTGTCCCCAATCTTTTAATAACAATAATCTTACGTTGATAATACACCTTGGTGTCTAACCTAAATCTATTCCCTTTAATGTTAAAAACAACATGATTGTTAGGCAAAAAACTGACGCTTCTATATCTTTCTTTAATATCATTAGGTACAGACCAACTTGCCGCTTTCGCTTCTGCAAGCCATGCAGATATTTGCGAAGTAATTTCTCCATGATTTCTGCAGTAATCATCGAGTATCCCCTGACCCATTACTTCCATGATCAGTTCACATTTGTCATTAACCTTATCTTGTACACCAATTAGGGTACAATGTTCCCTAATTGGGAACATTTTACATTGGATAATTATATATGTCAAGTGGCTTACGAATAATTTCAAGGTAAGATATTAAGAGGATTTTTAAGTGTAGTATGTTTACTTTGAAACTATATGTCTTAAATCGAGTGCCCCAGGTATTATATATACTTCGCCTTCTTTACTCGCCATTGATACTCTAAATTGAAGATTTAATAGAGCAATTCCCGGCAACTAGTAGCCGACAGATCTTGCGAAAAAGCCTCGCCGTAAGCGATAGTAAAAAATCAGGCTAAGAATCGTAAAGGTTCCGTGGAAAGTCCCTGCACCTCTAGTAACCACCGAACAACGCTGCTCAAAATAAGCAAGATATCCATAAAAGTTTGGTCCCTCCCGGCTCAAGGTGCAATCTTAACCTTAACACTAGTTAACAAACAAAAGGACATATTGTGGCTCCTTAACTCCACAGTATGTCTTGGACACAGCACAAAGACTGCTGACAATTCCTTAGACAAAGGTGCTTTGCCGTCAGGCTACCAAGCCATTCTTAGAAGAATGATTAGCATATATGCTAAAAGCCTATAGGGCTATCTTCCTCCGTAGATAGCAAGATTAGGATTCGACTAGGCAGCATCGCTAGCCGCCTGGCCTGCTCCTGTCAGGCGGAAGTATCTAAGAGGAGGTCTGGGTGGATAGTTCTCCTGAAAAGATGACCTTTCTTCCTTACCGGTGGGCTCTATTCAGTTCAGTCTTTGGAGAGTCGCAAAGTAGGTAATGAAGGAGTGGTAGCGGCATCCCTGAGCTTTGTAAGGCATGCGGCTCAGCTATCTCTCGGCAAGCTTTTCAATATTGTCGGGACTGATTGGCCGCTTCTCTCGCCGGCCTGTTTTTCTTCAGCCCTCGTCGCCTGGTCCAGTGCCGTTGCTCGCATCAACGCTCTCTTATAGTGGAAGAATATATCCGATTGAGGGGCTCCGACCTCAGGATTTACTACCGGTGAGCCGAGGGGGCCGTGCCCCAGAAGAAACTCCCTGACAAACTGGCCACAACCTATAGCTCGCATGAACCCGCCTCTAGTAGGCCTGAGATCCATCTCGATTCACTTCTTTACTCCATAATCTGTCATACCAACTCCTCAGTTCCGAGCCAGCCACCTTCCTGTATCTCGCAGTGGTGTTGAAAGATACATGACCCAACTGTTCTTGAAGCAGTCTCAAGCCATCGCCGGAGTCATCGAGCTTTATTGCATGAATCGCGAAGCCGTCTCGTAGGCAATGCGGACTGACATTGTGCATCCTGCCGGTCTCAGGGTTAACCAGCTGAGGCAATCCCGCTTTCTCAGCGCATTCCTTAACAACTTGCCATGCCCTATGCCTGTTAATCCCGAAAATCAGCCTCTTACCACCTCGGAGAACCGGGCCACCACGCCGGACGTATTCTCTGAGCATTCCTAGGGTGTCACTATCCACTGGCAGCACCCTTTGGCGACGACGTTCCTGCTGCTCAGCCTGAGCTTTCTCGATCTTGATCCCGCATTTGGGACAGAACGTATGGCTTCGGCCAAGTCTTTGTCCGCACCCACTGCAGGACAGCTTTAGGCTAGCCTTGAGATGTTGAATGATAATTGTGCCATGGTTGAAATCTATGTCTTCAACCGCCAAAGCCAGCGCTTCGCTGACCCGGCAGCCGAGGTGGAATAACAGGCGAATCAGCAACCTATCCCTGAGATTGGTGGCTGCCTTTTCCATCAGACTTACTTCCGATGCTTCTACGTAAGCTTTCATCCTTCCTACTTTTTTTTCGAGTTTTGCCGATTGTATTATTGCCTTGATTATCAGCAAGGTATGCCTTGGCGACGATTCGTGCCAAGATTCTCAACCCTTCTTTTAACTCAGTCATTGTTCGCGACAGCCACTAATCTTCATCATATTAATTATAACAAACGGCATATTGCATTAAGTTTCTAAATTGGTACTTGACAAAAACATCAAACTACTGTACAATTTTATCAGCAAAGCTGGCAGCAGCCTTTAAACCTTTGTCAAGGGGGCAAATGAAAAATGCCAAAGAAATTTTCTATAGCCCAGAAAAATAAGTGGTTAGAGAAGTACGAAAGCGGCAAATCCGAATCTTCCATTGCGAACGAGAGCAAGTGCGATCTGAGAACCATTAGGAGAGGAATTGAGGAGGCACGCCGCGAGCGCGATGCTCGGGCCGCTAGAATTGACCTTCTGAAACAAGCTGTATTGAAACATCAGGAGAGCCTTCTAGGTAAACTAGGGGAAATCCTTTTGTCTTTGCAAGTACCACCTCAGGATTGGGCAGTACTTTCCTGGCATGAGAATGGAGAGTCTATCTTAAACGAAAGCAATCTCGACACCGAGGATGCACTAGAAGACGAGGTTAGCGAGGATCTCAAGGATTCTGATGTCCATGTCGATATGGTTGAAGGTATGCTGAGACAGCACTTGAGGAACGATAAGCTGTGGAAGATTCTCGCTCGGCGAGAGCAGATATATACTTCTCACCGAGACGCTAGAATTGCACTTCAACGCAAGGTGGCAAACCTTCTCGAAGAGGAAACTGGCTATAAGTTGGAAGCTAGCGGCGATGTTCCGCCGCCCTTTCTCTATTCCTATACCACCGGTGATTTATTCTATCGAATGACTCTCGGCCGCGTCTTTAGTGACTGCAAGAACGATGCCCGGACAGATGAAATTGTTGTCGATACCAGTGTCGGCTGCGTCAAGTACCGTAATTCGATTCTGGCAGAGGTTCCCGGTGCAGCAGATAAGTGCAGGGAAAATTTGCTGAACGCTTTCAGAAAAATGCAGATGTTATCTGAGGTTACTCGGGTTGTAAACACCTATAGAGAATTGGAGGAATCAACGCTCAAGGCAAAACAAGCAATAGAAGAGATCCGGCTACTCGGTCTTGTCCCAGGAGCGTGCAAGGTCTGTCGACGTTTAGGCATGTAAGCAAGGAGGATTGTCATGAAAATCGTCGTTTATGCGAGGGTATCATCTGACAGTCAGGATGTTGACCTGTCAATATCGGCTCAGCTCAGGGCACTGAGAGATTATGCAGCAAAGCAGGGACACGAAATCCTCAAGGAATTCGTGGATGAGCCGGAGAGCGGTCGCACTGCCTCAAGGCCTGCTTTTCTTGAGATGATTGCTCTGGCTAAGACCAAGCCCTCGCCGTTTGAGGCCATACTGGTCTGGAAGCTGAATCGCTTCGCACGGAGCAGGGTTGACTCCGTCACATACAAAGCTCTGCTTAAGAGCAAAGGTATCAAAGTTATCTCCATGAACGAACCGCTGGATGACAGTCCCTCCGGTCATTTGCTAGAAGGCGTTATTGAGTCTATCGACGAGTTTTACAGTGCCAGTCTCGGGCAGGACATTAAGCGAGGTATGAGAGAGAACGCTAGGCGTGGCTTCTTCAATGGCAGCCGACCTCCTCATGGTCTCCATAAGGTTGCTGTACAGGATGGTGCCAAGACCAGATATAAGCTAGAGCCTGACCCCGACGGTTCTGTCGCTGTAAAGGTGGTTCGCAGAATGTTTAGCATGGCACTGCAGGATGTAGGCTGTAAGGAAATCGCCAAGGTCATGAATAGAGAAGGCTTTCGCACTGGGAACGGACAACGCTGGGGAAGAACCACTGTGCATAAGATCTTGACCAATGAGGCCTACTGCGGCATCCTTGTCTGGGGTGGTAGGCCAGGACATCCAGCAATTCACAGCGACGATCCCCCGGTGAGAGTGGAGAATGCCTGGCCAGCTATTATCGACCGGGCTACGTTTGTACAGGTACAGGAGAAAATGGCATCCAAAAGGCCCAAGACAATTCATCCCCGCACCATACCGAGCCCTTACCTTCTCAGCGGCTTCCTTTTCTGTTCCTGTGGACATGCTATGATAGGTCGAAGCGCCAAGTCTCATCAGTATTTCTACTATACGTGCAATGGAAGCTTCAAAAAAGGCAAGGACGCCTGTAATGCCAGAGCGCTGCCCAAAGATAAGCTCGAACAACTGATCATCGAGCAAATCAGGCACAGGGTACTAAACCAACAATGGTTGGAGGCGTTAGTTGGGCTGGTTAATGTGGAACTTGATTCCAGCCACGATATCCTGAGAGAGAGGCTGGATGCCATTGATGCTGAGCTTAACGACGTGGAAATCAGGTTATCAAAGCTGTACGATGCTCTTGAAACAAACAAGCTTAGCCTTGATGACCTAGCACCGCGGATTAAGGAGATAAGGTCCCGACAAGATGAACTAAGAAAGGCTAGACTTCTGCTGGAAGCCCAAAAAGTCACGCGCGTAGCCAAACACGTGGATGCCAAAACCGTGAAGGCTTATGCCCGAGATCTGGAATGTCTTCTTGGAGAGGCCGACGTTATTGAAAGCAAGGCGTTCATTCGATCATTTATCAAAAGAATTGAGATAGATGGAGAAAACGCCAAGGTACATTACATTCTGCCAATGCCACCAGACGGAAAGATGAGAGAATCGCTGGGAGTTCTGCCTATGGTTACCTTTGGTGGAGATAGGGGGATTCGAACCCCCGACCTCTGCGATGCGAGCGCAGCGCTCTCCCAACTGAGCTATATCCCCACAACTTGAATTCTAGCAACGCCTCGAGTGTGGGTCAAGTCAACTACTCCTTGCCTCTGCCCGATAACCCTGCTATACTAAGCCGAAGCTATGACCTATGAAATCGTCATCGGGTTGGAGGTTCATGCTCAGCTATTAACCAGGAGTAAGATGTTCTGTAGCTGCAGCGCTGATTATGCCGGTGCTCCTCCTAATATTCACGTCTGCCTCGGCTGTCCAGGCATGCCTGGCACCCTCCCCGTCATCAATGAAAAGGCAGTAAAATATACGGTGATGACTACCCTAACTTTAAATTGCACTATTCCCGAATATATAAAATTCGACCGTAAGAACTACTTTTACCCAGACGTGATGAAAGGTTACCAGATCACTCAGTGTGACATTCCCATTGAGAGAGGAGGTTGGCTGACCATTGATAGCAACGGCACTAAGAAAAAATCAATATCACCAAGGTGCATCTAGAGGAAGATGTGGCTAAATTGTGGCACCGGGGAGCTTACAGTCTGATAGACGTCAATCGCTCTGGGTTACCGTTAATAGAAATTGTCAGAAAGACGAGAGGTTGGGTAGAGGAACAGGGCATGGCAGTGTCTATGAGAACTAAAGAATACACTGAGGATTATCGCTATTTACCCGAAGCACGCAGAGACCGATTTATGACACAATACGGCTTATCCTTATACGACACTAATATTCTAACTAGCTCCAGAACCATGGCAGATTATTTTGAAAACTGCGTCAAGCTAATGTCTTCTGGCAAGACCAAGATTGCGAGTAACTGGCTTTCAGGAGATTTTAGTCGACTGCTTAACGCTACCAACACCGAGATTGAAAATGCTAAAATAAGTCCGAAACATCTAACCGAAATGCTTGACCTAGTAGATAATGGTACTATAAGCAGACCGACTGCCAAGATGGTGTTAGAGGATATGTTTCACACTGGCAAAAGAGCCAGCGAGATTATAACGGAAAAGAGACTCGGCCAGATTAGCGATGCTGATGAAATAAGAGAGGCGGTAAAACAAGTAATGGTCAACAATAGCGAGGCAGTGGCAGATTATAGCTCTGGCAAACAGCAAGCTTTGACATTCATTATAGGACAGGTCATGAGAGCTACCAAAGGGAGGGCTAACCCGGGCATGGTTAGAGAAATTACCATACAAGAACTGGGAGGGAAATAAATTGCCTACTTATCTTTTCGTCGCCCAGATATTAATAGCAATAGCTTTAATTGCTGCTATACTATTTCAGTTACGCGGTGGAGGCATAGGGGGTATTTTTGGTCAGGCTGATTCAGTATATCGGACACGGCGAGGCATAGAAAGTACTCTTTTCAAGCTGACCATTGTCTTAATTATCCTGCTTGTCATTTTTGCTACTTTAATCGTTACTCAGACTTAGTATCCATAGATGAGTGCCATAATAACTCTGACCACCGATTTTGGCTATGATGATGCTTATGTTGCTGCTGTGAAAGGCGCCATCTTAAGCATTAACTCTGAAGCTAATATTATAGACGTCAGCCATTCTATTGAGCCGCAGAATATCCTGCGAGCCGCTTTCATACTTAACGCTGCTTACCGCTACTTTCCTAAGCAAACAGTTCACATGGCTATTGTTGACCCTGGCGTAGGTAGTGAGCGCGAGGGGATAATACTGAAAACCCCTTCCGCTCTCTTCGTCGCTCCCGATAATGGCATCCTCAGCTATGTAGTTAATGATTTATTTCCCGTTGAAACTCCCTCAACTCAATATGGCAGTGACCTTAACGAGGTAATACTTAAGACAGGCCTTGAAGCTGTAACCATTACCGACCCTCGTTTTTGGCGACATCCAGTTAGTCCTACCTTCCACGGGAGAGATATTTTTGCCCCGGTGGCTGCCGGCCTCTCTTTAGATATCTCAATTTATGAATTTGGGGGGAAAATTAACTCACTGCATGTCCTCCCTATACCAAAGCCGTCCCTTGATCCAGAGGGTAATTTAGTTGGCCAGGTTTTACACATTGACCGCTTCGGCAACTTGATTACAAATATTAGAAGCGCTGACTTACCCGGGAAAGATGTTATGATTGAGGCAGCTGGATACTGTATTCAAGGCATCAGTAGTTACTACGCGCAAAACAAAGGAGTACTGGCTATCGTAGGCAGCACCGGTTATCTTGAAATATCACTAGGAAACGGGAGCGCTTGCGACTTCCTGGGCATGGTGGTGGGAGATGAAATAAGGGTGAGTTCGGCTGTATAGTGAGAAAATATAATAGTGATAATGTATATGATGCCCTGGATACAGGCTTGAACGAAAGAGGCTTCATAGAAAGGTAAATTGATGAACAGAAAAAGATATCTGGTAATCACGGTAATTGTGGCGGCAGCAGTGATACTGACGATTCTACTTGACACGATGCTAGCCAACCATCAGCCAGCCATCACCGGTCTGGAGGCTGACCCAGAGAAAGTTATTCCTTTGGGAAGCTGCCAGATTATTTGCACTGCTTCCGACCGCGATGGCGACGAGCTAAGCTATAACTGGTCGGCTAGCGGAGGCGAAATAAATGGAGGAGGAGCTACGGTTACCTGGACCGCTCCTGGCTCTACAGGCTCCTACAATGTTACAGTCACGGTGACCGATGGCCGCGGTGGCGAGGTCGTGGATTATGTAATCATCGAAGTGAGAGCCAATAGGCCGCCAACTATTAACAGTCTGGAAGCCGATGCAGATTGGACACTTCCTTTGGGTAGTCTCAATGTGATATGTGACGCCTCGGACCCCGATGACGACGAATTGAGTTATGAATGGTCAGCCACCGGAGGCGATATTACTGGCACGGGACCCGAAGTGGTCTGGACTGCTCCCCAGTACGTTGGTAGATACGACATCACAGTTGTGGTTACCGATGGTTACGGTCGCTCGGATACGAAAAAGCTGTGCACCAGCGTAGTGACAGGGGAACCCCCGAATATCGAAGCCTTGCTTGTCACTGCAGAACATTGCTATCTGAAGACATACTCCTGGGGATACAAGGTCGGAAAAGAACAAGAGTATCAAATTGAGTGCACCGTTACAGATTTGGGCAGCGAACTACTGTACGACTGGTCATGCGAGCATGGCACGATTTCCGGGGGCGGCTCAGTGATTACCTGGACTGCCCCGGATGAGTACCTCGAAACAACAGAAGTCACGGTAGCAGTATCTGATATCGCCGGTAATATGGCCTGTAAGAGCGTAGTTTTCGAAGTGGTATCTTGCTCACCATGTACGTTTGGGTGTTAAGAAATAAATAGCGATTTTAGCTAATGGCATAGTCTACCAAGTGGCGACAGGCACACCATGTGCCTTGCGTATAGAACATCCTGAACAGGAGAGACTATATTGAGGTGGCTTTTGTCAGTTTACAACAGGGTAACCAATTTTTTAAAAAACACCTTCCGGGACCGCTTCAAGAGGTACTTGATTATATCCCTGATAATCTTAGGAATAGTCATTGGATTCACGAGTCAGGGAACGTCGAGTCCCGGTGAAGGGTTTGAGTTTCATTTCTTTTATCTTCCCGGCTGTTCACACTGCGATGAACAGAGACCGTTCAATCAAGAATTGACCCAGAAATATCCCTCAATTCAAATTGTTGAACACGACGCCGGTACACCTTCAGGAAGTGCTCTATTATCTGAGATGCTTGAAGAGTTGGGGGTAGAGGACGAGCCGGAGTTTCCCATAACAATCTTTGGAAATCAAGTATTTGGTGGGTGGGAATCCGAAGAGACGAACGGCAGAGCGATTGAGCTAGCTTTGCAACAATGTCTGGCAGGGGATTGCCCGGAACCAGTAAGCGATAAAGACGGAGATGACGGAGGTAAAATAAAGCTGCCCCTCATTGGGGAAATTGTACTTGCTGATTATTCGCTCCCAGCTTTGGCGGTAATTTTAGGGTTTGTGGACGGCTTCAATCCCTGTGCCATGTGGGTGCTTGTTTACCTTATATCCCTGATAGCGACCTTGAGAGATAGAAAAAGAATATGGCTGATTGTCGGCTCTTTTGTTCTGGCTTCGGGAGTCCTGTACTTTCTGTTCATGACGGCGTGGCTCAATGTTTTCCTGCTTATCGGCTATGTCAGGCCGGTGACAACTGTGATTGGATTGGTAGCTCTGGGTGGAGGGATATTGCAAATAAGAGAAGTGATAGAGACAAAAGGTGCCATTGTCTGTAAGGTTACAGACGAGGAGTCACGAAAAAAGACGATGACCAGAATACAAGAAATTGTGTCTTCCCCCATAACCTTGGGGACGATAGCGGGAATTATAGCTCTGGCCTTTGCGGTAAATTCTATCGAATTCGTCTGTTCTGCAGCAATTCCGGCGATTTTCACCCACGTTCTATCTCTGACTAGTCTCACCACATTCCAATATTACGGCTACATCCTCCTTTATGTGTTCATTTTTATGCTCGACGACCTCGTTATCTTCGGCACGGCTGCTTTTGCTCTAACTTCAAACCTGGGAGACCGATATGCAAAGTATACTAGGCCGGTAGGCGGAACAATACTGATAATCCTAGGGGCACTGCTTCTTGTTTGCCTTTACTCTACTCAGTTCGACTTTCTACAACCCCTATGTGGCGTACTGTGGTAGATCAGCAGGTGCGGACATGTCGCCGATTCTGGATACCTTTACGGCTCAAAGACCTACGCTCAGCTAAAATACTCCAATCATCCTCAAGCCCGAGTAGACCATAAAAGCAATAAAGATATACCCCAGTGGTTTCGCCGGCAGAGCATGTGCTGCCCGGGCTCCAAGCTGGGCCAGGGGGATACTGGTAGTTGCCAAGCATAACCATATGGGCAAATTCACATAGCCTAGAGAATAAGGGAGCAGACCAGATATTCCAAGTCCATTCACGATATAGCCGACAATACCACCCACAACGGTAAATATTATTGAAGCCACCGATGTCCCTATAGCAATGTGCATGGGAAAATTCAATGTTAACGCCAGCATGGGGACTATCAATACCCCGCCACCAAGCCCGGTCAACCCACTTACCATGCCTATAGGGAAACCACAAGCCCCCACAAGCCAAAAATTTTCCCGTGGCTCTTCAGTCTGCCTCGCCAACTTTGGCATCATTCCCAAACCCATCCACAAGGCAACAGCTAGAACCAGTCCTCCAAAGCCTGTTTCCAGTATTTCGCTAGGAAGGCGAGCAGCCAGGGTGGCTCCAACTACGCCGCCGACCAGGGCACATGGGCCTAAAATCAAGGCGGTTTTCCAGTGAACTGCCTCCTTCTTATTATGTTTCCAGGTGCCACTTATGGCTGTAGGCAGAATCACCAGCAAACTTGTCCCGAAGGCCATTCTTATGGCAATGTCTGAAGAGACGCCCATAGCCAGGATAATCCAGTAGCTAAACGGAACCATAATGAAACCGCCACCAACTCCCAGCAGTGCGCTGGCAAAACCGGCGCCTGCCCCTACAGCCAGCAGGATGGAGATATGAGCTGCTGTCAGTTTCTTTCCTTTCTCAGCTTGCCTTCAAGCCAGCCAAGTTTGACAACCGACCTTTCGTCTATCCCGGGAATATATGGTTTGATATCTAAAAGGGGGGTGCCATCTATGGCGTCCAGCCCTTTCACTTTGAGGATATTATTTTCCCTGGCTACTAGCTCCACTACAGTCAACCCCAGGGGACAAGGTCTATGCGGCGATCTGGTAGTGAAGAGACCGTGTAAACTATCGTCCCACGGCGTCTTAACTAACAGATGATATCCCTGAGAATTATGAAACCAATAAATAACGATAATATGGGAAAATCCCTCAATGTCTTGCAATCCTTTTTCGAATTCCTTAAACACCTCTATCTGAACAATCTCCTCACTTTTATAGCCCTGATAGGGGGCCTTCCCTGTATTCTTGGAGGGAGAATGAATTACCCCGATGGGCTTCAATTCCAGGCTATACCTATCTTCCATCAGACTGCCCTAAGTCTTACTAACTCAGCTATCAATTTTTCAAATTATACCATTAGACACATAAAGCGCAGCCTGAACAGAGATGCTTGTCTACCTTCAATATCGCTTACTTCAAATCCTAACGACCCCTATAAACCCTTTTCCACGGTTCGTTCTTGAAGGCCAGGTAGTCCTTGATTGCTTCTTTAAGCGTATTGGCTGCCAAAAGAGCACAGTGCTCGCTTTCCTCAGGCAGCCCACCTAGAGCAGCTAAGACATCATGCTGACTAATCCTCTGAGCTTCACTGATGTTCATTCGCTTAGCCATCGCGGTAACCATGCTGCCCGAGGCAATGCTAGGGCCACAGCCATCTGTCCAGAAGGAAGCATCCATAACCCTGCCATCTCTCACCTTAAGGCATATTTCCATAGTATCCCCACAGGGACCGGTTATCCTGCCAAATCCATCGGGGGCGGGAATTCCACCCAGATTTCTGGGACTGAGAAAATGGTCAATCGTTTTCTCTGAGTAGACCCTTTTCATATCCTCCATGACGGATTGCTCCAGTTCTTTGAAAGAGCCATCAAATTCTTGTGCCATTTTCTCTACTCCTCCAGAAAAAGATTTCACGGGCCAGACCAACTTACCTGACCGCACATAGCTACCCTTCATCCTTCCCATTCAGAACTGCGACCACATTGGCAAAAAGCTCAGACACAGCATCTGAACTATAGCTCTCAATTCTTCCTTCGTCACACAACCTGGCCAACTCTGGGTCAATGGGCAAGCTCCCCAAAAGAGGAGCTCCGGAAGCCTTAGCCATTTCCTCCCCCTTGCTCCTACCGAAAATTTCCAGCTTCTCACCTGTCTCGGGCAATACGAGATGGCTCATGTTCTCCACTACTCCCAAAACTCGAACATTCATCTTTTGTGCCATTCTCACTGCCTTCTTGACTATCATCTCAGTCAACTCCTGGGGGGTAAAAACATCGATTACCCCTAAGATGGGTATTGCCTGCAGCACCGTCAATGGGGCATCTCCAGTGCCCGGGGGCAGGTCTATTATGAGATAGTCCAGCTTGCCCCAAAGAACTTCCTCCCAGAATTGCGTGATAGCTCTAGACATGAGGGGACCTCTCCAGATAACCGCTTCATCCTCACTAGGCAAAAGCAGATTCATGGACATAATTTCAATTCCAGACCTCGATAATATGGGCAAAATACCTGTCTCGCTACCGCTGGGGCGAGCATTTAAACCAAACATCCTAGGGATACTGGGGCCAGTGATATCAGCGTCGAGTATGCCCACGTCCTTTCCTGCCCGAGCAAAAGAAGCAGCTAATAAACTAGCTACCAGAGATTTGCCGACTCCCCCTTTACCACTCATAACCGCTATTATTTTCTCAATCTGATTAAGTTCTTTGGGCGTGGCTTCAACAAGGTCGACAGTTACTCCTTCCACCCCGGAAAGCTCACAAACCACTGCCGCTGCTTTGTCCTTCAGCCAACTATGATATTGGACAGGGATAGCAGTCGAAGCCAAATTTATTTTCGCCTCGCCATCCTTAACTTCCGTGCTTCGAACCAGGTTCATTTGTACCAAGCTACGCATTGTCCCGGGGACAAGCACTTTATTCAGTGCTTCTTCTAATTTTGCCTCGATTTGACTCACCAAATCACCTCCTGCTGGTAAAAGGTCTCCCACTTACCTCTGCTTTCCATGTTGCTCTCCTTTCCTTAACAAAGAATATATTTCCTCTACCTGCTTCTTTGTCTCTTCAAGCGGACCATCATTGTTAATAACAAAATCGGCAGATTCGATCTTTTCCTCAAGAGGAAGTTGGGATTTTATCCTGTTTTGAGCGTCCTCCCGACTCATCCCCTTTTCTTCTAATCGTCTTAATTGAGTTTGTTCACTGGCAGAAACAACGACTACTTTATCCACAAATATGGGGCGAGTAAGCTCAAACAGTAACGGAATGTCCTTAATAATTAGAGCATCAGGGTCAAGGCTTTTGATCTCATTTGTAATTCTTTCGTCTTCCTTAAACACCTCGGGATGAACTATCTGATTTAGCTTTGCCACCTTCTCTTTGTCGGAAAATACTATCTCAGCCAGCTTCTGCCGATTGATGGTCAGATCCTCATTTAAGAAATCCTTTCCAAAATACTCTACTATCTCCTTCCAAGTCTTTAAGTGAGGGCGGGTCACCTCCCGGGCCAGCTCATCCCAATCAACTACATAAGCGCCTAGCTCTTTAAAAAGATTGGCTACCGTGCTTTTGCCTGTGCCCACACTTCCTGTCAGACCAACAATAATCATTATCCTGTCTATTTACGAAAGTAAGCTGCCTGGAATCTGGCTCTTTTTAATTCTTGGATAAGTCCAGCTTCGTCCTTGATATTGTTTTCAGAAATAGTCACGCACTTACCTATTGCTTCTATGGAATGACCATCACTCCCACCAGTAATATTCATTCCCAATATCCGGGCTACCTCCTGAGCCAGAAGATTTTCTCTCTCAGCCGCCTTGCCGCTAAACCCCTCCAGGGCGTCTACCGACTTGAAAATAGGTCTTTGAGAAGCTTGCTCTGGCGAAAGACTCAAGTCGGAAACGCTAAAAACACGAAAACCTTTATTCCTGAGCTTCCTGCTTGCGTCGGGCATAGACTCGGTATATCTTTTCCCCCTTCTCTTGCAAACATTGAGTGCAATGCTCAACTTCTTCATGCTTAACTTCTTCCAGGCGAACTTCAAAGCCTAGCTCTTCATATATATCCACTACCCTTTTGAGGTGTGTTTCGCCATCTATAGCAACTCCTTGCCAGTCCATCATTTCACCACCTGACCGAGATTATTTGTTGGATGTTTTGGAAAAAGCATAAAGAAAGCCCTAAATTACATTGTCTGGGTATTAACAATGACGAAGTATTGGCATCTTCCAAAGCGAAAACCCACCTCAGCACCTAAATCAGAAGCTGTTGCTGATACTGCAATTCTCACAATACACCTCTTTCAACTTACTCCGTCTCCAGTTCTTTTATTCTAGCATCAATTTGCTCCAACTGTTCCTTTATTGCTTCGGCCTGGCTTTTCAGGAAATCCAGCTCCTGATATGGAAAGTGGGCATGAGGATAAAAAACTTGAGGATAGGATTGAGCTTCTCAAAGCCTTCCTGGAATTAATGGACTTTAAAAAGCTCCGTAGCCAAAGCGAAAAATACCTAGTAGAAAGCAAGCAGGTTAAATTCGTAATTTCCAGGAAAGAAGGCAAGCCCAATTGTGAAATGGTGGTAATGTAGGGAGGGCACTATTACAGGGCGCCGGCACAACTCGACCGACGCACGGTACCACAGCCCCCCTTAACATGGGAATTCAAGCTCTGCTAAATAATGATTCTGCCATAGTTTTGGTGCATAATCTTTAACTTTCCCTCAAAAACTTTTGCCAACTCAAAGTCTTAATCCCGTGGTTCTTTGCTTTGCCTGTAGCCTTTGTGTCCCTCTCATCAATAACGAGAGGAAGCCTTCGGTTAAGGGCGATCGCCATAACCGATGCTTCCCCAGGATCGATACCCGGCTGTCGCAAGATTTGCAGATATTCCTCTCCTTCATTATCTTGGAACTCTGTTATCACCTGAGGATTTCTTGAAACAAATTGCCGAAGGGGATCAGTCTTGCTAATCCTCGGATCATAGGCTACCTCGTACGCAATCCTTTCGGATATTGAAATGGCCCCCTTTCGCTTTTCCAAAATCATGGCACCCTTATTTAGCTGAATATTGATGAGAGAACTAGCATCAACTAGATGTTGCCAAAATTCTCGAGCAATCGCTTTTTTCTTCATCGCCTGTTAACTCTGTTGCTTGCTTCGCTGTTGAATCTCCTTTATAGCTTCCCTAACTGTGATACCTAAGCCACCCGCAACCTTACCGGCTGAAATTAGTCCCTTCTCATAAGCCTCAAGAGTTGTCTCTACAAATTGCGTGCCAAGTTGTCTTTTCCATTTCGGAGTTCGGGAGCGTTTAAAGAACTTCGGTTTGAGTTCAAAAAGAGTGTCAGTGTGCCCGCCTACTATTAGTCCGAAGTTTTCTATCCTATAGCCTAATGCTTGAATGCTCGCACACCACTTATCAGCCATCTGGCCTAGTTCTTTTTCTGAGGGTGTTGGGGAAAGGCCTCTTTTTCTGAAGTCTCGTGCTACGCCCGTCTCAGGCAGCAGCAATTCAGCTGCAAATTGATTGGCTTTAAATTCCTCGACTCCACGGACTTCTCTGAGCTTTATAGGGATAGAACAGAGAACAGGTACATGCTCATAAAGAAGATGTGCAAGCTCGTGGGCCAATGTAAAATTTTTTCTCCCTTTAAGTTCAGTGGCATTGAGCAAAACACAAGGGCCGTATTCCGAATGCCAAAATGAAAAACCAGAGAAAGCATCTTCCGGAACAGGGAGCTCAAATACACGAACGCCCTTACTCTCCAGCTGCTCCCTCAAATCGGACAAGGGTCTGTCGCCCACATCGAATTCTTCCCTCAAACTGCGAGCTGCTGCCCCTGGACGGACAGACTCTTCAAAGCGGGGAAGTTTAACCTCTCGCTTTTTATTCAAGAGATTCTCAAACTCGAGAGCAGTTCTACATAATTCATCAAATCCTGCCAGCACAATCTTCGTTTCTTTAGATAATTATTTTAGAGATTGCCCAGGCTTCCCTCGAAACTGTATTCCCTTTGGTGGCGGTGGTGTCTCTCTCAAAAAGTAATCTATCTCCCTGCCATATAGTCTCGCCAATTCTTCAAGTTGCTTCAAAGTGGGTTGTGAACGCTCTTCCTCCCAATTGAGCAACTCCTGAGGGGTAACACTTAATTCGGGGGCTACTTCCTCCGGAATCAATTGGAGCAGTCCTCTCGCTTTTTCAAGTTGTGCTCCTATGATTACACTTTCCCTATGTTTCAAATTGTTAATCATAGCTCGCCTCGAAATGCCTTTTCCAAAATTTTAACAGCTTCCCGTTTTCCCCCTCCAAATTAAAACTACAGACTGGGCAGCTATGCCTTCTTCTTTGCCGACAAAGCCCAAACCATCAGTGGTGGTGGCTTTAACCGTCACCTGTGTTGAATCCACACCTAAGGCCTGACCTATGCGTTTTCTCATCTCAGGGATGAAGAGGGAAAGCTTGGGGCTTTGTGCTATGATGGTAACATCAATGTTGACTATTCTAAATCCTTTGGCTTTAAGCAGTTCGCTGGTCTTCCTTAACAAAACCAGGCTTGAAATATCTTTATATTCCGGTTCCTGGGAAGGGAATAAGGTGCCAATGTCGCCCAAATCAGCAGCGCCACATAAAGCATCTATTATGGCGTGCGTTGCCACATCAGCATCGCTCCAACCCGACAAACCCTTACCATACGGGATATCAACACCCCCCAAAATTAGACTTCGCCCCGAAACCAGGGGATGGCTATCACAGCCAATGCCAACCCTTAATTCTTCTTCCATTCTCCTGCGATGATTCTTGCCAATGCCAAATCTTCAGCTGTGGTCACCTTTATATTTCTGTAATCGCCCATATAAAGCTGCACCTTGTGTCCCAAGCGTTCCACAGCAGTGGCATCATCGGTAACCTCCGCTGCGAGGTTCTCATAAGCCCTGGTTATCATATCAAAGCTGAATATCTGTGGGGTTTGTGCTGCCCATAACCTGTCGCGCTGAAGCGTTTCCCCAATCAATCTCTCACCAGCAGCAAGCTTGATAGTATCTTTAACTGGCACTGCGGCTACAGCAGCCTCAGTCTTCCCGACTATCTTCAGGCCATCCTCAATCAAATCTGGAGTCAAGAAAGGCCGAGCTCCATCATGAATCATAACTAAATCACAATCCCTTATTTGTCTTAGCCCTTCCCTCACCGAATCCTGTCGCCGTGCGCCACCTGGGCATAAAATAACTTTAGACCAGCCCCTCTCGTTTTTCAATTTCTGCCCCCGAGCTAAATCCTCACCATTCAATACCACGACTATCTGTTGAACCGAGCTGTATCTCTGACAAGTATCCACGGACCAAGCCAGCAAAGGTTTCCCCCTTAGAGAAGCAAAGAGCTTGTTTATACCCGCCATCCGCTGGCTGGTTCCGGCAGCGACTATAACCACGCCTACTTTACCAAACACCGAATTCAAATCTCTAAACTCTGCTCCTGAGAAGTAAAATTCAAAGATAAAAAATTAAAATGTCAAATCAAAATGCAAGAATTTTTTATTCTTGCCCTGTATTTTTGCCCTTTGCATTTTGCACTTTACTTTCCCTTGTAAGTCCCAGCCTCAGAGCTTCAGCCACCGAGCCAACCTCGATTAGGTGAATGTCCGCAGAGTGGAGAGATTGCTTCGCTTCGCTCGCAATAGTAGGGGAAAGCCTGGGCATAAGGCAGGATTTAAAGCCCAACCTGATGGCCTCAGCAATTCTCCTCTCTACGTGTGATACCCCTCTAAGCTCTCCATTCAACCCCACCTCGCCCAAAGCAACCAAGCCTGAAATTGGCTTCGCCTCACGAAAACTGGAAGTAATCGCTGAGGCAATTCCTAAATCAACCGCTGGCTCATTGACCCTTAAGCCACCAGTAACGTTGACTATAATATCCTGGTTGAAAAGCTTTAATCCAGCACGCTTAGTAAGCACAGCAATTATCAGCAGCAGCCGATTAAAATCAACTCCGTTAGCAATACGCCGTGGCGGAGTAAAATTATTAGGGGTAGTTAAGGCCTGAATCTCGACTAGCAAAGGGCGATTCCCTTCAAGAGTGGGCACTACCACCGAACCAACAATTCCATCCTTATATGCGGATAAGAAAACTTGAGAGGGATTATCCACTTCTATCAAGCCGCTATCGCCCATCTCAAATATTCCCACCTCATTAGTGGAGCCGAAGCGATTCTTTGCACTACGTAGCACTCGGTAATTACTAAATGGTTCGCCTTCAAAGTAAAGCACCACGTCAACGATATGTTCTAATGTTCCTGGACCTGCAATAGCTCCTTCTTTGGTCA
>Ga0307380_10002556_pt1 | contig 25766 bp, 19 predicted proteins | sample UN3MG_FD_202239 | JGI IMG/M metagenome (GOLD analysis project Ga0307380, IMG submission 202239) | Soil microbial communities from Risofladan, Vaasa, Finland - UN-3 | ecosystem: Environmental > Terrestrial > Soil > Coastal area > Acid sulfate soil | place: Finland: Risofladan, Vaasa | collected... | reverse complement strand
GCCTCACCGAGATAGAGCTATTCAACATCGTCGCCACCGAGGCGATACTCTGGACGAGAGACCATCTGACCAAGGATGGCTGGAACGGCCTGCAAAGGTTGAAGGACAGGATACTGATCAGCAAAGGGATAGCAACGTTCACGCACGCCTCGCCGTTTGAGCCCTCCGAGTGGCACTACATCATAACCTACGGTTTCGCCAAAATGGCGTTCTCCGTAATGAGAACTCCGCTGTGTTTTGTGGGGCATTCTCATCAGCCGATCTTCATCGTTGAGGCCCCGGACGGAGCCATCGACATCATTCACTGTCAGGAACAATCGACGATAACTTACAACACCAACGACAAGTACATCATCAACGTTGGCAGCGTGGGGCAGCCCAGGGACGGCACCAACAAAGCCTGCTACGCCGAATGGGATGACGAGGCGCAGACGGTCTCAGTCAAGCGGGTCGCCTACGATTTCAAGAGAACGCAGCAGAAAATCTGCGCAGCAGGGCTTCCCACCGCACTGGCCCTGAGACTAGAGACAGGCCTGTAAGAACCAGTTGCCCGGCCGCCCGTGCCGGATAGACTTCTCTCGCAGCGCGTGTCTCGACACTTCCGCAATCGGGAAATCCACCTCAGCGAGACGCTTGCATTCCTTGGGGATCACGTCTGTTCCCCCTCCTCGCAGGTTGTGCTTAGTTCCTTCTTCGCGTGCTTCTTCGATCCACCCTCTCCCACAGAAGGAAGAGCGGTGCTGTTTCGGGCATGTAGGATAGCCTGTGTGCGCTGGATCTCGGTGGCCAGTTGCTTCTCGTCTGGCAAGACCGTCCGGTACTCCGAGGCCATCACCTTGTTCGGGAGTCCCTCCAGTGCGTATCGGGCGACCGCCTCGTTCTTCTGGGCACAGAGGATCAAGCCAACAGGAGGATTCTCACCCTCGCGCACCCATTGCTCACGGGCGTAATTGAGATAGAGGTGCATCTGGCCGGCGTCGGCGTGCGTGAACTTGCCGATCTTGAGATCGATGATCACCAGACACCGCAAACGACGATGGAAGAAGACAAGATCGACGCGATACCACTCGTCGCCGATGCGCAAGCGCTTCTGCCTGCCGATGAAGCAGAAGTCGCCGCCAAGTTCGAGGAGGAAGGTCTCCAGATGCCGGATGAGGGCCTCTTCCAGATCGCTCTCGGAGTACTCATCCTTGAGCGCGAGAAACTCCAGCACATACGGATCCTTGATCTCTTCCTCAGGCCGGACCACATCTTCTGCTTGGGCCTCTTGCCCCTTGCTCAGCATGGCGGCTTTGTTTCGAGATAGAGCCGTGCGCTCATAGAACTGGGAGTTGATCTGTCGATTGAGTTGCCTCACCGACCAGCCACCACGCAGGGCTTCGGTCTCATAGAAGGGCCGCGCATTCTCGTTCTTGACTGAGAGCAGCCGGACATATGCTGACCAGGGTAACGGGAAGCACGCAGCCGCATAGTGCAGGACAACCTCGGCAGTGGATGATCGCGATTCCTCGGACAGTGTTTGAAGAATCACCTCTGATCTATGCAGCCCAGGCAAGGCCTGCGATTTTTCAGACAATGTCTGGTGATTTTGCTGATTCGATTCTATCGACAGTGTCGAGAGAATTGGGCTGCTTGATTCTATTGACACTGTCGAGAGGATGTTCTCCTGAGGATAGGCCAGGTAAAACTGGCGAAACTTATTCAGATTCGGATAGGAGAAGCCGCGCCCGAACCTCGTAGTCAGATCATCCGCTAGCCGCTCAAGCAGCTTCTCTCCATATCCAGCTCGCTTTTCTCCCGACTGCTCGAACTCCACGATGCGCCGGCCTATCAGCCAATAAGCAGCCGTCATGATGGAATTGACCGAACGGGCTGCCGATCTCCTGGCGGCATCAATTACGCTCGATATATCGCCAAGGATCGACCCATAATCAGTTTCTAAATCTCTCCCTTGCCTAATCTGCTTCTTAGTCATCCCAGTGCCTTCCTGAGCTTGTCCGAATCCAGCAAGCAATGCTCCATTCTAATGACCTCGTGCCTCGAAAGTCGAGCGCGGCTCGCTGTCGGAGGGGGTAGGATTCGAACCCACGGACCTTTCGGTCTGCGGTTTTCAAGACCAAAGACTACCGTCGAAGGAGCCGCCTATAAGCGGCAGCTAGGAACGCTGAAAACGTGCTGTGCCGCTATTGTGCCATTACTTCTGATTGGGCCGTCTCATTCTGCAAACCTTCGTCATCGGCTTTTCGACCTATGACGGGCAACTTGTCAACCGCCCTGTGCAATCGAGCTTGGGAAATGTGAACATAAGTCGCGGTCATCTTCAACGACGTATGGCCAAGAATTGAGCGTAGGGTGTGCGTATCGGCGCCTCCTTCAGCCATCAGCGAGGCCCCAAAATGGCGAAGATCGTGAAACCTGATGCCCGCCTTCTCAAGGCCTGCGCGCTTCAGTGCTGTTCTGAATTGGTTCTTGATCTCCCCGACGCCGAATACCAGCTCCCCGTTTTTGGGCAGGCTCTGCAAGGCTTCGATGACCGTTTGATTCGCGGGAACATATCGGCTTGTATTTGTCTTAGATTCCCGAATCCAAAGTACACGACGCTGAAAATCAACGTCCGCCCATTGAAGCGAAAGCAACTCAGACTTCCGGGCCGCTGTATAAATCGCGCATAGAAGAAGCGGCCTCAAATAGCCCGGGCCGTCTGAAGCGGCGTCAAGCAAGGCTTGAATCTCGTTGCGAGTCGCAATGCGAAGCCGTGACTGTTCCGGCAATGCCCCGAGGCCCGCTGCCGGGTTGTGTCGCGCCAAGCCTGATTGCAGACCATAATTGAACGCGGCCCGCAAAAATTGCACTTCGCGGTTGACACACGCGTTGCTTAGATCCCCTCCACCGATTTGCTTCGGTTGCCCCAACCTCCATTTCCGATAACCCAGGATGTCCGCTGTCTGAATGTCTGCCACTTGTCGGTTCTCGCCAAAGAACCTCACAATCGGCTTTGCACTCACTCGGTCCCGACTATTCGGCGAAGGTCTCCCGAGGTAGGACGCAACAAGCTTTTTTACAGTAACCCTGCGACGTGGCCGCTCCCCAAGGTGTTCTTGTCTCGCTAATTCACTCCGGCAGCGTTGAAGAATCATCTTGGCCGCTGTGAAGGAGCTTGTGCCCGTGCTTTGCCGCACGCGATGACCTGCAACTTGCACGTCGATCCACCACAGACCGCTTCTCAATCGCAAGCCTCGATGCTTCGGGCCTTCATTCTTCACCATTTACATCCCTCGCTTTCAAATATCGCATCGCAGCTCTTCTTAGCGCAACCATCTCCTTCCTCTGCATCCGCCAAGACAGCCCAGGTCGCCCGCCTCGCGCGTTAAAGCGGTACTTCGGGAACAGCCGATTGGCACGTTCGACGGCCAGACCTTCCTGCAAAGGCGCCTCGACCCGCTCGAGAAAACCGAGAAACCGCTTTCGCTCCGTCTCTCGATCGGGGACATCCCAGCCTTCTGCCGCCGTCCAAGCCTCGTCCACCGCCTTATCCCAAAGCTCACGATCGGTCCCCAACCTCCCCAACCGACGCCCCAAGCTCGGCACTAACGATCGCTTAATGAAACCCTCCCGCAAATGACGATCGCAATACGCTTCGTCCAGAAGCTCCACGTCAGGCTCCCGTGAGACATCCCCAGGCCCCTCCCGAGAAACCTGAAGCGCCAGCACAACATCACTCGGCTCCACCGTTTTCAAAACTATCTTACGGAAGCCCGCACCACACCGGTCCCCACCCTCAGCCAGAAGTCTCCCCCGAGGCTCCGAACCTCCCACGCATTGCAACCAGACCGTCCGAGAAAACAGCCCATCGACAAACTCACGCAGCTCCGGGTCGTCATCTCCCTCAATTGGCTGCGCGATTCGAACCCTGATAGGCACCCAGTTGCCCGGCCGACCATAGCGCTTCAGCACCCGCTCCCCCGCCCCTCGAGCTCTAGCATAAAAGTCGCCATCGCTGTGCTCATCGCAGGAGGCCAAATGCGCCGGCTCACAGCCGTAGAGCCGTTCTAAGAATGCTTTTGTGCGCTGCTGATTCATAGACCCAACTATACCAAGTAGTGTTAGGGCATGTCAAGCACGACATCGGAAATTATCAAACTTAGCTGGATGCAAAGGAGAAGAGATGTCCAGAAAATTGATCATGCAAGGCCCCGCGCGCCGTTGGTTGAACACCGCTGAGGCCGCCCTCTATTTAGGCATGTCCGCGAAAGGTCTCTACGAGCGAGTCCGCCTCCGCAGGTTGCCATTCTCACGGTTGAACGGGTCCTTGAGATTCGACATCCGTGAGCTCGATCACATTTTGGAACGAAACCGCGTCAAGCCGACTGGGCAGGCAGGCGACACACAAAGCAGGAGATAACATGCAGCGCAAGAACCGCCGCAGAAAGGCCTCGAGGCGCAAGCTTCACAAAGAGCAAAGGCTGAAACTCATGCCGCTCGTTGGCCCCGATGGGGAATCCTTGAACGCCTATCAACTGGCCACAGGGAAACGTCAGAAGGTAGGAGCCGAGGAATGACTCAGCGAAAAGTATCGGTCCGCCCTCAGACTCGCAACCTGACGACGGCCCAGTTAAACAGCACCGGCACGTTATCCCAGTGCTGTCGGCGCTGTCAAGTGCAATACCTGCTCAACCTCTGTATCAACCCTGAGTCATGCGACATCAGCACCACGTGGGTCACCGCCCTTGGCGACGGCTTGTATCTTTTTCGTCAACTCATCTGGGACACCAGCGATCAAGCTCTTCTATCAGCGCTTGTGCAGGTCTGCGGTCAGTTCATGGCCATACGGGAGGCACTATGAACCTTCTCGACATCGTAAGTGGAGACACCAAACTAAAGCGCATCTCTCACGACGAATACCACGGGCCGTGTCCATTCTGCGGAGGCAAAGACCGTTTCAGAGTTCAACTGAATCACAACGGGAAAGACTACTGGGCGTGTAGGAAGTGCGAAAAGCACGGCGACACCATCGCCTACCTCCAAGAGAAGCGAGGCCTGAGCTTCAAAGAAGCGAGGGACTACGTTGGTGACACCCCGCCGCCAACGCCCACCTCACCACATAAACTAAGCGCCAAGCAGCGCCTCGCCTGGCAGAAGGTCGCTGGTGAGCTCGTCCAAAGCTGTAAGGCTCACATCTGGAGCGACGAGGGCAAGCCTGGCCTCGACTACCTCCATGCACGCGCCTTGAAGGATAAGACAATCGAGCGGATGTGCCTCGGATACAATGACCGCCAACGCCCATTCGGGCTCGACGACGCGACAGTCATCGCAGGTGTAACCATCCCCTCATTCGTGAACGGCAAGGTCACATCTATCAACGTCAGACGCTTGAACCCGCAAGGTAAAGAGAAAAAGTATCAAGCCGTCAAGCATAGCGATCGCAGCCTCTTCTATCTGGCCGGCGACCGCCAGGTGCTTGCAATCACGGAAGGCGAATTTGACGCTATGCTGGTCTCTCAACAGGTCGGCGTGTCCGTCGCGGCGTTAGGCACGACTACGAGAATCAGCAGCGAGCTCAACGCGCTAATCAAGAAGTTCGAGCGCGTCATCCTCCTACCCGATAACGATGACGCCGGCGAGGACATGGTCAAAAAATGGCAAGGCTTGTTCTCCAACCTCCAGGTCTTTCGCCTCCCCGAGGATGTCCACGATGTAAGCGACTTCGTCTGCAAGGGCCGGGACCTAGACAAATGGTGGCGCGAGCGAGTCGCTGCAGCAGGCAAGGTCGGAAAACCTGTTGAGAACCCCCTTAAGAAGCCCGGAAAAGACCCCAAAGTTCCTGACAAGACAATCCTCTTCAAGTTGGCCCGAAAGCGATACGTCATATTTGAAGACCAGTTCGGCGAAGCATATGCTGAGTTCCCTCAAACGACCCATACTCAGATCGCCCCCGTCGCCAGTCGCGTAATCACCAGGGACCTCGGCCAATTATTCTTGCGTCACTCTCACGACAAGCCCGCTGGCAGACGAACCATCGGCGATGTTTGCCAAGCCCTCGAGACGACAATTACCGGGATGCGCATATTGCACAACCGCGTCATGACCGAACCTGACTCCCGCTGCGTCCGATACGACTTACTCAGCCACGACTGGCTCACCGTCTCTATCAGACCCTCTGGATGGCAGTTTGAAAAGATGCCGCACCCCATATTCAGACGCTATAAACACATGAAGCCTCAGTCCAAACCCGTCCCAGGCGGCGACATCAATGAACTGTGGGACTTCCTGCCCCAACTCGGAGATGACGACACAACAGAGAAACACCGGTTACTCGTCCTGACGTTTCTCGTAGGTGGCATTGTCCTAGCCCAACGGCCCGCGTTCGCCCTCATACTCAGCGGGACCGAAGGCAGCGGTAAGACAAATGCGTCATTGGTCCTGCGAGAACTCATCGACCCTAGTTCCGCCTCTATATGCAGGGATTCACATGACCTCGACAGCCTCACTCACTATTGCTGTCACAACCGGGTCGTTATACTCGACAATCTCAGCTACATCAAAATCCCCCTATCAGACTTCATTAGCTCCGCCATCACCGGCACAGCCGACACCAAACGCAAAAACTACACGGATGACGATGATGTTGTCCGAGCATTTCAGCCCGTCTTTATCTTGACCGGCATTTCCAACGTCGTGCAACAACCCGACCTCCTCGACCGATGTCTATCAATCCATCTCAAAATACTGAACAATCCTGAAGCAGAATCATCCTTCCGAAAACGCTTTCTACTCGCCAAGCCACGCATCTTCGGCGCACTGCTCGACCTGATCAGCAAGGCCATGGTGCACTACCCCAAGATCACACTCACAGAACCATGTAGAATGGCTGATGCAGCCCAATGGGGCGTCGCCCTTACCAGAGCGCTCGGACGTAAAGACGCTGAGTTCTATGAAGCCTATTCCATGAACGCACGCGAGAACCTCGCAGACATCGTAAAAACCGACATCCTCTCCACAACCATAGTTGACTATCTCTCAGTCAACGACGAGTTCCGCGGCACGCCAACAGAGCTCTTTGAGACTTTGACCACATACGCTGGATACGACCCTCAGCGTCCGCCCAAGACCTGGCCCATAGACGCCACCAGAATGTCCAGACGACTCAACATACTCCAACGACCTCTTGAACATGCCGGTATCTACTATCGAAGCACACCTGGCACACGACGAATTATCCGCCTTTGGCTCGACCAAGACTCGTCTCAACCCGACTGGGTCAACTCAGAAACCGACAACGACAACACCGTTCCAAAAGATGACGCTAATGACGCTAATGACGCTAAGGTTTTCGGTTAGCGTCATAGCTTCAGCAAAGCCACACGGCCTATGACTCAACGAAACATGACGCTAATGACGCTACTTTTACCAACACTTACCACTACACCTATTAAGTTATATGTACTCTTTCTTTTTCTCAAAAAGCAGACTCGTGAAGTACTACATAAATATAGCGTCATACACCCTAGTGGTAAGTCTTGCGCTTTTTAGCGTCAGTAGCGTCATACCATGCCGGGAACACAGCCGCACGGCTGCGAAGAAGCTATGACGCTAAGGATGACGCTAATGACGCTACACTCTCACTAACCCACACACCATGAATATCATCATCCCGCGACAATCCGAACTATTCATCCAGCGGAACGAAGTCCCAGACCCCCCTTCTGCACCACATCAGGCGCGGTGAGATTCTCGGCTCATGGTATAAGGGCTGCATCTGCGTCTTGCGAATACGCGATCTGACCAAGTATGTGCTCCAAAAACTACTAATCGAGGGCTTCTCGGTGTCGCGAGTGCCTAAAATTTGGGTGAGATATGAACATCCGATCGTGACGGGGCTCGTGACTTGGGGGCGATGTGGCGGTGATTTTTACAGGTAATGCTTGCCCAATTATGTACATAATAGTTCAAGCATACCACATATCGATGTGGCTGTCAAATACGCAACTATATGAGCGGATTCGGTGTTCAAAGGGATGGCGCAGCGGGAGGATTGACCGTCTATTGCATGGTGCGCTTACGCGGGTGGAAACTGAGGCTGCTGAAAAATTATGCGGCTGGTGGGGTGTTTACGAGGCTTAACTCCCGGCGAGACTTTCATCCCTGTCGAGCTTTTCTAGAGCCTCGGCAACTCCCCAGCTGCCGTCCTCGTAAAGCTCGTCAAGGACATCCAAAGCCCCGTTCTTCGTCGCTTCGTCGGTAGCACAATCAATTATCGTCAGGACTATGTTAGCTCCTTCCGCACCCAGAAAGTTTCCCATGGTGTTCGGTTTCTGGAAGTTGCGATGCATCTTCATAAGCGAAAGGCAGTCTTGGGGATATGTACATGCGCATTTTTCAAGGTATTTCAGAAACGCCTCGGCGTCAGTTTTAACTACGGCCGAAGATGCGAATGTCCGGGAGAAATCCAAAGCGTCCGGGAAATCGGGGACATCCATCTTGCGGAATGCAAACGAAACCTGCCTCAGGACATTTTGGGATTCGTCACTGAGTAGTTCGGCCAAATGTCTGAGGCACGTTGCTGTGTGTTCCTTATCCCTGAGGTATTGGATAAAACCCTCGGCTATCCCCGACCTGACGTGTTCGTCGCCTTTTTGGGCTTCTGAGAACAGAACAGAAGCGCCGGCATATCCCCTGAGATAGCAGATGGCCGCGCCGGCCCCAGCCCATTTTTTCCTATTCCCTGCTTGATCTCCCTCTATCTCGGAATTCATGATCTCTCGGAAAAGGGGAGCGATCTTCGGGAACAGCTCCTTCGAAAGCACAGCCGCGAGGAGGTTGCAGGACGCCCCTAATACAACCGGATCGCCGTCGCTGTATGCGGTCTCAAACAACTCGAAAGCACACGCTTTGTCCCACCTCGCTATGCAATCAAGCCGGGAGACAAGAGTGCAACGAAGGGCGAGATTCGGGTTCCGAGCGACCGTCTCAAGGGTACCACAAACTCTATCAGCAGATTCCGAGGCGCCGGCAGCATGGGTCAAAAGTGCCCATACGGCCGCACCACTGACCGAGTTAATACCGTCCTGAACCGCGCAATACACCGGATCGTCTCGTCCCCATCGGGAATTGTCCGATGTGGCCGGTGGTGGAGACCCCTTTGTTGCATAGCGTTCGAGAACTTCAACCAGAGCTTCCTTGACCATGTTCTCCTTGTCCAGTCGCTCGATGGCTTTTATTACCGACTTCTGTAGATCATCGTCGTCGATCTTTGCGCACTGAAGAGCCAAAGGGATCAGCCTCTCATCGCTCAATCCTCCTTTGACTAAACCATCCAGTCCCCTGGCAACATACTGCCTGGAGATGCCCTGTTCATGGATCAGACGGCCCACAAAGTTGTAGTGCTTATCTGGATCCTTGGTGACATGCTCAACGAATGCTCTGCTTAACTCTACGATTCCGCCTTTAAGGAATGGCTGGTTCGGTTTGCCCCATCCTGTCGAGTCATCATATTTCCTCATCGCAGCAAGCCATTGGTCCTCGGTCATGTGCTGGCAAACTCTTGTGGGAATAGGGGATAGAACCGCCCTCATGCCGTGGCTTTCCGGCGGCTCACGTCTGTATTTGGGGAACTTGCGCCGGAGCTCCATGAGGTCTTTCTTGCAGGGCACATTCTCGTTTAGGAAGTTCTCTGGGAGCACCTCAAGCAACGGAAGACGACTTCGGCCTAGATAGCCGCGTTCGATTGGGGATTGAATTGGCCCCTTATCGATAGATAGCACCAGCTTTGCCATCTCCTGTTTCTGGGATGCGGAGAAATGAGCAAATGTGATTCGCAGTAGCTCCGAGGCATCCCACTGAGTGTCTGCATAGCTGCCAAGGTTGCGGAGTATCTCGGCATTGAAAAGAAGGTCAAAAGCTCTCGAAGCATATCTGGCCGGCTCGGTCTGATAGCACCATGCAACTAGGCGGCACAAAGAGATGGATTCGGGATCTAGTAGGTCGTCCGCAAGACGAACGAATTCTTCAGGATTGTCCTTTGCCAGTACACTAAGCTCCTTTCTGGCGAGGCTCATCAGCTTCCATGCCGGCTTGAGGGTGTCGTCCCCGTCTGGCAGATAGACACTGAAGACTCGATCGAGGGAGTACTCTGACAATCCACGGTGCTTATATGCGGTCTCCGTAGCCAAGCGTTTGAGTTTTGCCAACAGGATCTCTAAGGTCCTAATCTTGTGCGTCTCCAGAAGCCTCCCCAGTATCTGCAGCTCCATATATATTCCGGTAGGCTTCCCTCTGGCACGACGTTCGCTGTGGATTTCCTGCTGAATGGCCTTGTCGAGCTCCTTGGACAGGCAATCGAGTGCAAGTTCGAGATTTGAGCTTACCATGTTCTTGACCACTGACGGTGCCCACCAATCGGCGATGTTGACCAACTCCATAGGCACTTGCCGGAAGAGCTCGGCCGCGCGCCCGTCTTTCCAATCCTTCAGGTCTGCGAGAATCCGTGCGATTGCGAGCCAGTCATTGCTGGCCGCTCTTATTGCGCACAGGATGTCTATGACTTCGGTCGGTCTATGGCTCGCAACCCGCCCCAGGACCCCGATGGCAGCATTCCGGCTCGGGTGCTCCGGCCGGACGATATCAACGAAAAAACGATTGCCCAACGCGTCGAACCAGCCGGGAGAGTGCACCGCGCTCAGGAACCTCGACGTGAAATCTCGCGGCCCTTTGCCAAAGTCGGCTTCGTTAGCGCCTTCGCCCTCCGCTGAAGCGAAATGGGTATCCTCATCAATCAGAGAGCCAACCAACCTTCTCTCGGCATCGGTTGGATCCCGTTCATTAGCGACTAGCTTCACGATGAGATCAAACAGATGTGCTCTGATACTGCGGGACCGCAGGAAGTCCGAGAGCTCGGCTTCGTATCGCCGCGCAGGGGGTGTTCCCCTCAGCAGCCATAAGACCTGCTTAACCTGTGATCTTATGAATACCGATTGGTCGCCCTGAAGGACCCTTTCGGCGTAGTCTTTCCCCTTCCTCAATTCGTTCAGCGCGAACACGTAGTCAAGAAATGATTGGTGCAAGAAGCTCACCCGGTGATGCCTTTCATTGATCCGAATGATCCCCGAGCTGCTCAACGCGTCTGCCTCTAGCCGTCTGCCCTCCAGAATGTCGTCCAGCACAAAGAGGGATTTCGTCTCATTCATTTGCCTGGCCATATCGTTCAGCAAGCTGACACGCAGCTTGTCATGAGATGGGTCCTGCAAGCGCCTGCCCGGTGAAATATTCTCTATCCACAGCTTGCGGTAGAGGTCCTGAAGTGACCTGGGTGCCGGGGCTGTCTCATTAGGATCATACGTCTTCGTGAAGAGCTCCAGATGGAGCGGCACTTTCAGCAGGTCTTTGAGAGCGGCTGTCATTTGGTCTGAGGGGATACCCAATTCATGCAGGACTTGCGTCACCTGATCGATAGAGAAGCCATGCACTTCAACTTTCTTTGCTTTGGGGACTAGTTTCCTGAAGGCTGGTTCGATATTCAAATCAAAGTCCCTGCAAGAGCACACCAGCTTGACGTTACGAATCACGCGGATCAGAGCTATAAGCCTTAAATAGAAATGGAGAGTCTTGGGGCTTCTGGATTGGCTTTGGCTAAGCGCGTCGAGCTGGTCCACCAGGACGACAACTGGGCCCTCATCCGCGCAGGCGGCAACGAGTTTCTCGAAGTTGTCAAGCGAATCCAGCTGTTCCCTCAATTGACTCTCCGACGAAACAAGGAGTTCGTCGGCCTTCAAAGCAACGACTGCCATTCCTTGTGACAAGAGCTCCTCATACACATCCCTCATGACGACCGTCTTGCCCGTTCCCGCCCCGCCAGAGACAATTGCGAGTCGGTTTTCCTTGTCCCCCTCTTCGTTGATCCAGTCGAGGAGCTCTTCCACCTGATCCATTCTTATATGGAGTCGTTTGTGCAGACGTTCACCTATCGTATTGGGGGCATTTGCCAGACCCACAGATGCCGCCCTGAATAGCTCAACGACCTCTGAAGATGAGAGCGCTGCTTTCGAATGAAAACCTTCTTTCTCTAATCGTTCGAGCACCTCCTTCTGGCCAAATACTCCGCCGTGGACTGCCAGATCGGATGCCATATCAAAGAGGGTGTAAATCGCGTGGTTGTGATTCATTACGTGCCCCTCCAGCGACACCGCAATGCTAGCTTTGAGTAGTTCGATGTCGTCGATGACGCGGCAGCGCAGAGACCGGGCAAATAGGAGCATTCCCTTCCCGTCAAGATCTAGGCGGCACTTGACATTGTTCCATTCTTTCTGCCGCTCGACGTTCAGTTTGCTGAGCCAGCCATTCTCGTCTGCGGCTGCCTCAATTGCGATACCGCAAGCTTCTGACAGAAACGGGCATGTCCTGTTGGTGGCCAAAATGATTCCGTCATTCTGCGTTTGTCTGAACTGCTCAAAAAGTATCGAGATAACACTCTCACCTCTTTTGTTTTTCTCGAAGAGGGCAGCAATTGACCAATATGGCTTGGCCGTGGTCCTGCAGAAATAATACTCGTCGCGCTTGCCGCCTTTGATCACGAGGTCATCGATTGCAGGTTTCGGGCCTTGGGCTTTCGGATGGGCTTCTTGTCCCCTGAGCTGTGGCTGCTGGCGTTGTTGGGGCCCGACCCGCAAGCTGGGATCGGTTATGGCCTTGGCAAGGAACTCTGCCGTCAGCCAGTTTTCGAATCGAGTCCCCGCATGTGTGCTGCTACCACCAGGCTTCGGCATTTCTACTCAAGCATTCCTAAGATAAGTGTTCAACATGCTTTGCCTCGGAGTCGAAGGAATCTACGCACCAAAAAGCCATTAGTGTCCATTACCAGGGAATTACAGCTATGACTAAGCATACAACCCCGGTTATCATGATACAAACCAAAGGGATCACAGAAGCGAGGCATGGGGCTGATGTCTCAGTGTTCTCTGTGTCTCTGTCGTGAGATTAGCCCTTCTGGACCCACCCGTATGCGACATTGTCATGGGCCTGACTAGTCATCTACTCCGACGCGTTCTGCGACATCAAGAAGCCTGTGCCTGGGGAGCTCTGGCTGGACGTGCTCAGGCAGGGGGTCGCTGGCGGGCACCAGGGAAAGAAAGGGAAGCCGCATGTATGTGGCGTTGAAGCGTAAGCGCTTCCTATGCTCAGAGCGCCAGGGCTATGAGCTCACCGCAGAGCAAAGATGGCTGTCCCAATATCCGACAGTGGTGTGAGCGTGCCCGGTACTGCGAGTGCTGCGAATAGCATAAACTGACCAGGGCTGTTGAACGGCGCATCTGCTGGCAGACTAGCCACGAAAGCAGGGCCTGAGAACGTGAAGCCGCCATCAAGAGTTATGCTGGAGAACATCGGCCCAATGTCCGCAACCCACGTCGCCTCACCGAATCCGGTCGGTGACCAGAACTGACCGTCCGGCGCCAGCATGAGAACGTAAACGTCTGCGGTCAGATCGTATGGCACATCAACGTCCAAAGAGATCACGACGGTATCGCCATCGAGCGCATAAGTGGCCTTGTCGGTCGAGACATTCACAAATGGCTCGCCGGTCAGAATGAAATCGGCGATTGCGAGGTTCGACACGAGGTCGAGCGTCCCCGGCTCAACCGCCGCCATTCTGAGTGTGTACGTGCCCGACTTGGCTATCATCGGGAACTCACAAGGAAGCTCCGATGACCACCATGGGTAGCCTCCCAGCGCAAATCCGTCCGGAACCTCGAAACCCGTCACAAGCGGCGCCAGACCGTCCGTCCAGACCTCCGTCATCGACGCCGACCAGTGCCGCTCATCAGGCCCGCCAAGATCATAAGTCAGAACAAGGTAGATATCGACCGTAACCGTCTCGTCCGTGTTCAACATGCTGATCTCCACGTCCAGCGTATCGCTAAACTCGTATGTCTCCGCGTTCGTCGAAACCCCAACTGTGAGCTCGCCGCCAATCTCAACGCCCTCACCCGAAAGGTCAACCGCCAATGAGGGTGTATCGGGGTCGTCCGAGGCGATCGTAAGGGCCGCGTCGAACACGCCTTCCTCGTCAGGTGAGAAGACCACCTCTATCTCCAGGCTTCCACTTGGCCCAAGCGCTATCGGCAAACTGCCTTCAAACGCGGCGACAAACACCGGATCGTCGGTCGAGATGTTCTCGATGGTCAGATCAGCGTCGCCCACGTTTGTGATCGTGAGGGTGTCAGAGCCCTCCTCCCCAACGTTAACCTGGCCGAAGTCGAGGCTACTCTTGTCGGCAAGGATATCCGGGGTCGGAACGCTGTAAACGCTCGTCGCATCTGCGACGGACGGCGCGGCCTCCACGTTGCCCGCGATGTCAGTGCAGATTGTATAGAATCCGTAGGTTCCCTTCCCGGCAGGTGCGCTAAACTCGAACTGACCAGCAGTTCCGGTCTTGTCGAGGCCTGAATCGAGCCAATCGCCGCTGTTGTGTTGATACCAGAGCGTCGTGTTTGCCACGCCGGAGCGGTCGTCTTGGGCCGTAAAGGAGACGTTGAACGGCGCATCCTGCACGGCGGATGGGGACGATGCGGATGACGTAGGCGGCGTTCTATCCACGGTTATCGCGACATCGGCGCCGCTGGTGCTCTCAGCGTTGGCCGCTCTGTCATAGGCTTTTGTATAGAACTCAAAGTAGCCATCTCGCACGGGGGCCGGAGTGAAATCGTAGCTGCCATTTGGCTCAGAAAGCGTGTCGGCCAGAAGCCAAGCCCCGTTGTTTACCCGGTAGTAAAGCTTGACGCGCTCTACTCCGCTTGCGGCGTCGGAGCTCGTGTAGCTGATTGGTATCGGGAACGTGTTGGTCATTGTCGCAGCGATCGAACATGATGACGTCGGCTTCTTTCCATCGACAACAACCCAAGCGTCCGCGCTTAAGGGCGCCGCCTCAACGTTGCCGGCGTGGTCAGACGCCACAGTATAGAACTCGTAGCGGCCATCAGCAGGCGTCGCAGAGGTGTAGATGAAGGTGCCCGTCGCGTTGCCCGAACTGAGCCCCGAATCGGCGAATGCACCACCGTTAAAGCTCACCCAGAGCCTGACCCGGGCCAGACCAGAGGCCGTGTCGCTTGCTGAATATGAGACCCGAACGGGGAATGCATTGGAGTATTCTGAGTCCACATCGGCCTCGGATACAGGCGCATCGAGGTCGAATATAACGGTCGCATCCGGCTCGTCTGGCGCACTCTCAACGTTTCCTGCGTTGTCAGTGGCAACCGAATAGAAGCAATAGACCCCGTCGGCGATAACGTCCGGTGTGAACTCGAAGGCGCCTGCCTCGCCGGAGGCACTAAGGCCGGTATCACTGTAGGCTGAGCCGTTGATCGAAACGAATAGAGCCACGTTTGCCACACCGGAGGTAGTGTCAGCAGCCGTGAAGGGGAGCGTGAAGGGGAACTCGGACGCATAAACGCTGCCGTAGCTCACAGATGAGGCAGGTGAAGTCTGATCGAAAACCAGGGCCCCGCCGTCGGGTGAATCGGGGAGTATCTCACGGTTTCCTGCATTGTCGGCTGCAACGGTGGCAAAGTCGTAGGTTCCATCACCATGCGGCGGAACGAACGAGAAGTTGCCCTCGGCGAGCATCGAGAGGGCCGATGGCGTATCCGAGAGTCCAGAGCTCTCCCAGTCCCCGCTATCGAAACTGAACCAGAGCTCCACGCTCTCCAACCCACTGAGGGCGTCGTTGGCGGTATATGGGACGTCGATGGGGGTGGTATTGGCCAAGACCCCCTCGGCCGGCAGGCCCGCCGCCGATACAGGGGCGGTTGCATCATAGACCGTCGTCGTTGGGGCTGTATCCGGCAGGTCCTCGATGTTGCCTGAGTTATCGCATCCCCGCGTGCATAGACCGAATGTGCCCTCAGCCCACGCGGAGACATCAACGCCGATGACACCGCCGTCGGCCGGACCTGTCTGACCGGTATCAAGCCACGCATCATCTCCGATTTTGACCCACGCGGACACGGACTGCATCCCCGACATCGCGTCGGTCGCGGTGTAAGTGAGCGAGATTGTGGGGTCGCTAGTGTACGGGGGCGAGGTGCAGCTCGTCTGAGGCGCGGTCCAGTCGATCATCATCTGATCGTCCGGCGTGTCCGGAGCTGCCTCGACGTGTCCCGCCTCGTCCGTCGCTACTGTATAGAAGTAATACGTGCCCTCCTGAGCCGTATCCGGCGTGTAGTAGAGCGTTCCTGACTCCTCAGAGCCCGAAAGCCCAGTGTCCTCCCAATCGCCGGATTCATACCTGACCCATAGGTCAACTGTGACCACCTCGGTCAACGTGTCGCTGGCCGCGAACGTCACCGCTATCGGGAACGCCACCCCGAACGAGTCGCAGCCTGCTGAGGATATGGGCGCCGTGAGGTCAACCGTAAGTGTGAGGTCCGCCGCCGCAGGAGCCTCTTCATAATTGCCGAACGCATCGATGGCAATTGACCACAGGTCATAGACTCCCTCTTGCGCAGGACTGAACTGAATCGAACCGGTCGCAACGGTGGCCGGAGCCAGCTCAATGCGCTCGTAGAGCACAGGAGTCTCGTCGTCGAGCGAATACCAGACCTCAACACACGCGACGCCCGAGCAGAACGTTCCCTCGCCACTCAAGTCGCTCGCGTCGTAGGACAGAGTGACCGGAACAGACCCAGCCAAGCCTGGCCCTGAAAGGGCTGAGGTTGGAAGCGTGCCGTCAACTCTCGTCTGGCAGTCGCAAACGCTCGGGAACAGCTCTGCAAGCATGTTCTCATTCAGTGCTATCGTGCAGAATCGGTAGCACCCGTCCCTGTGCGCCGCCTCGAAGACGAGCGTGCCAGCCTCCGCATCCGATGTTATCCCGCCGTCCGTCCAGTTCTCCGGCCAATCCGAGCAGTCCTCTGAGTACTTATACCAGAGCTCAACGTGGTCGAAACCCGCCTGGCCCACGTCCACCTCAAAGCTCACCGCCACAGTCGCGGCCGACGCCTCGGAGGCCGCCCAGCAACTGGACAGCGCGTAATCTGGGTTGTACTCGGTCGAGCAGTCGGCCGTGTCCTTCATCGCCTCGAAGTTGCCGGCGTTGTCGCGCGCGATCGTGAAGAACTCGTAGAACCCGGTCCCATACGGGGGCGCGTAGGTCAAGCTGCCGAACTCCCCGGTCTCGTAAAGCCCCGTGTATTCCCAGTCGTCGGCGCAGGATGCGGTGCCGTCAGTCGAGAAGCGAGCGTAAAGCTGGACACCGTACCCGCCCGATACCGCATCCGTTATCTCAAAGTCAACGTCAAAGCTCGCGTCATTGCTCAATTCTGGCGCCTCAGATACGGAGGTCGGCAGTCCGGTGTCGCGCACGACCGTGCAGGCGCGCGCCGCGGAAATCTCCTCGACGTTTCCGGCCCCATCCGTCGCGACCGTAACGAATCGGAACGTCCCGTCGAGCCCAGCGAAATCATAGACGAAATCGCCCGCGGCCTGGTCGCTCTGTTGTCCGGTGTACTCCCAATCGCTGTCATCCCTTGAGACGAAGAGGCGCACGAGCGCAATGCCGGTCAGCGCATCGGACGCGCTAAAGTCGATGGTGACCGTCGCGGCAGAAGTGTATTCCGCCTCCGCGTCGCATGACGATACGGGAGCCGTCCTGTCCAGGGTTATCGTGTCGTCCGGGCTCGCGGGCGGCGGCTCGACGTTCCCGACGTTGTCGGTTGCTCTGGTCATTAGCTCATAATCGCCGTCCCCGAACTGAGGCGTTAGCACGGTTGGGTCCAGCTGGAAAGTCCCCGATTCGCCTGTCTCCACGAGATAGGAATCCACCCACGCGCTCTCGCCCCCGAACCTGTAATAGAGCCGTGTCTCGGCAACGCCGGAGCCCCCGTCCGACGCCGCGAATTGCACGTCGAACGGCACTGATGCGGTGTAATCGTCCGCCCAGCAGCTCGACTGCGGCATCGTGAAGTCCGCATTGACCGTGCAGTCGGCGCTGGCCGGCGGGTCCTCCACATTGCCGACCATATCGCGCGCTATCGTGTAGAAGCCATACACTCCGCTGCCGTCGGTGAATACGTATGTGAAAGACCCGGAAGCGCCCGATTCGGTCTGGCCCGTATCGGTCCAAGTCCCCCCCTCGAAGGAATACCACAGCGTGACGTCGTCAACCTGATAATTGTCCGAGGCGGTAAAACCGACCTCGACAGAGGTCCCGTTGGTGCTATCAACGCAAGAGCAACTCGACTGCGGCTTCGTGCAGTCGTAAGAGACCGTGCAGTCGGGCGCGCCAGGGGGGTCCTCCACATTCCCGCAGTTGTCGGTGCAGACCGTATAAAGATCGTAGCTGCCATCGCCATCGGGCGCATTGAAATCGAACGTGCCCGCTCCGCCCGGCTCGGCGAGGCCGCTGTCCGTCCACGTTCCGCCATCAAAGCTATACCAGAGCCTCGTCGTGGCCACGCCGCTCAAGGCGTCATCCGCCGTGAAATCGACGGCAATCGGCGTCGCGTTGCAGTACTCGTCGGCACCGGCGCTGGAGGTTGGCGGCACATCGTCGAACGTCGTCGTTGCGTCGGGCGCGCCAGGGGCGTCCTCCACGTTAGCTGCATTGTCCTCGGCGATGGTGTAGAAATCATAGACCCCGTTGCCATCCGTGAGCGTGACGCTGAAGCTGCCCGCAGCACTGCCGGAGGAGTAGCCCGAATCGACGTAGCCGCCGCCGTCGAATTGATAGTAGAGCGTAACCAACTTGACGCCGGAATTGTCATCAGATGAGTCGTAATCGACTGTTATGGTACTCGTCGTCGTCCCCTCGGGCGCAGTGCAGGAGGAGCTGGGCTTCACATAATCATCATAGACCATCGGGCCGTCGAGCTCGCCGGACTCAGGCAGACGGGCGCTGCGGCCGTAGGTGTCCTGCGCCTCAAAGTGATACTGCGCCTGCCCCTCCTCGGGAATTGTCCCGGTCCAGGCATAAACGCCATCATCGGCGCTGCCCGAATCGAGCGTCATATCGTGGGCCGGCGCGTTCACGAATACCTGAATCGTATCGGGCGCCTGTCCGCCAGCGTGATAGTAATGAACCGTGAACGTGAAATTTGTATCGGTCCGGCCGGACTCGGGAGAGTACGTGGGGTCGGAGAGTTCGGGGCCGACAGCGCTCTCGCCGAAGATCAGATATGCTTGGCCGGCGTCCTCGGCAGCCTCGGAGTTGCTATATGCTGCAATCAACAGATCGTCGCCGCCGTCGCCGTTGAAGTCACCCACTGCGGAGACTGACCCGCCGGCGTGATCATCCGCAGCCTCGCCCCAGAACGACGCGTCGGAATCGTAAAGCTCGGTATCCATCGCCCAACCGGAAGACTTGCCGAAGATCAGATATATTTGGCCGGCGTTGTCGCCGCCTTCGTCGTTCAGATAGCCTGAGATGAGAAAGTCGTCGTAACCGTCGCCGTTCACGTCGCCCCCGCCAGAGACTCCCTGGCCGGCGCGGTCATCCGGCGCCTCGCCCCAAAACGATGCGTCCGAATCCGCCAGGCTCGTATCCATCGCCCAACCTGAGGCCCTGCCCAAGATCAGATACGTTTGACCGGCGACGTCACCGGGTTCATCGTCAGCGTATGCACCAACGATGAAGTCGTCGTAACCGTCAGCATTGACGTCGCCCGCGCCGGACAGTCCGCCCCAGCTTACAGTACTGCCCTCTCTCTCACCCCAAAACGAAGCGTCCGAGTCACCCAGGCTGGTATCCATCGCCCAGCCGGAGGACTTGCCCAAGATCAGATATGCCTGGCCGGCGTTGTCGGCAGCTTCGTCGTTGGCCCATGCCCCGATAAGAAAGTCGTCGTAGCCATCGCCGTTCACATCGCCGGCGCCGGAGACACAGTTGCCTGCCCCATCCCCCGATACCTCGCCCAAAAACGATGCGTCGCAGTCCGCCAGGCTGGTATCCATTGCCCAGCCGGACGCCTTCCCTAAGATCAGATACGTCTGCCCGACTCCGCTGTTGGAACTTGAACTAAGAATGAAATCATCGTAACCGTCGCCGTTAACGTCGCCCGCGCCAGCGGACTGAGCGAGACAGTCCCAGGTTACCTCGCCCCAAAACGACGCGTCGGAATCTGCAAGGCTGGTATCCATGGCCCAGCCCGACGCCTTGCCGAGAATCAGATAGACTTGGCCGGCGTAATTGCCGCCTTCATAGTTGACAGGTGCTCCGATCAGAAAGTCGTCGTAGCCATCGCCGTTCACATCGCCGGCGCCGGAGACACAGTTGCCTGCGGCATCGCCCGCTGCCTCGCCTATGAAAGATGCGTCGGCGTCCGCAAGGCTCGTATCCATGGCCCAGCCGGATGCCTTCCCAAGAAACAGATACGCTCGACCCGGCTCGGAACCGTCTTCCCAGTCGTACATCCCGATTAGGAAGTCGTCGTAACCGTCGCCGTTGACATCTCCAACGGTCGATAGAGACCAACCTGCATGATCGTTGGCCGCCTCGCCCCAAAACGACGCATCCGAATCTGCCAGGCTCGTATCCATCGCAAAGTCCGCGAGCAAGCCAGTGGCAGCTGTCAGAAAGATCAAAGCCGCCAGCAAAAACACCCTCTTCATCCTGTTACCCTCCCTATACACCATCGTGTAGGGGCAGGTCACCGTGCCTGCCCTGTCCAGTTATGATAATAAAATGCCATCTAAACACACCGCCATCGTGTAGGGGCGATTCACGAATCGCCCTTCTTGTGTCCAATTCCAATCATGTCGCCCTGTTTCATTGATCATAAAGGGCAACCACAGGGGGATTGCCCCTACATGCCCCTTTCAATCCTATCTAACCTATCCCGTTCTCACGGGCAGGTGTCGCAGCCCCAAGTCTCCCTGTTATTGATGCAGCATACCGCGTCAATAAGCTCTTCCGCGTACGACCCAGCCGCACCAACCTCATCCATGAACTTGTCGAGTTCGGGGCAACCGTCAGCGGTGTTGCCTTTGTCCAAGTATCTCTGGGCAGTTTTGAGGATCCCAACGAGTTTTACCTCGGGCAAAACATCCAGTCCCAGCGTCTTGATGTAGGCGCCGACGTCGTTCAGGCTGTCCTCGACCCCATCTTCATTGATGTCGCACTGAGGGCCGCCCCCTTCGCACGCATCGCCCACGCCATCTCCGTCGGAGTCCTCCTGATCAGGATTGTAGGTGTTCGGGCAATTGTCGCAGGCATCGCCCACGCCGTCCTCGTCAGCGTCCGCCTGGTCGGTGTTCGCATCGTCCGGACAGTTGTCACATGCATCGCCTACACCGTCGCCGTCCGTGTCGTCCTGACCCGGATTATAGGTGTATGGACAGTTGTCCTGATCGTCAGGCTTGCCGTCATCATCGGAATCGTCGTCGCATGCGTCGCCCACGCCGTCCTCGTCAGCGTCCGCCTGGCCCGGATTCGGAGTGTTAACGCAGTTGTCGCAGAGGTCACCAACCCCGTCGCCGTCGGTGTCCATCTGGTCCTCGTTAGGAACGTCCGGGCAGTTGTCATCAGCATCCAGGATGCCATCGCCGTCGCTGTCAGCGGTCGCCTCATAATGGTAGCCCATATCGACTGTGCCAGCGTCGAGTGTCCCGTCCACCTGCGTCGTCCGGTCGGAGAGGCTCGCAGCCTCGCCCGACATGCTGCCAGCGTCTATGCAGAGGCTTGCGGAGTCCAAATAGTAATCACCCAACGGGCCTGTCACAAAGACCGGGTCGTCCGTGATGTTGCCTCGGCCCTTCCAGCTGCCCTCTACACAGGTGTATGTTACGGTGATACCGGCGCCCTGTCCGAAGTGAAACAGATCGGGTAAATTGCCCCATAGGATGGAATCGATGACCTTTGGCCGAGAACCTGCTCCGCAGTATATCGCCCCGGCGGAGGAGCCTGCGGTGTTGTCGGCAATGGTGCAGTTCTCGACCGTTGGCTTGCTCAGGTTTGCACACATTATGCCCGCGCCCCATTGGGCGGAATTGTCCGTGATCACACAGTTTGTGATCGCGGCCAGACTGCTGTAGCAGTTAAGCCCTCCTCCGAAGGCCTCGGTGGTGTTGCCCGTGATCGTGCAGTTGATGATGGTCGGCGAGCAGTCATAGCAGTATATCCCGCCGCCACCGTACGAACCCGCCGTGTTTCCAACAATCATGCAGTTATCGATGGTCGGCGAGCCCTGAAAGCATTCTATCCCGCCGCCCCTGAGTGCGGTGTTGCCACTGATCGTGCAGTTTGTGATCGCCGGGTCACTTTCAAGGCAGTATATTCCGCCGCCAGGACCTGCGTCTCCATTTCGGATCGTGAAGCCATCAATCCCGACATCAGTCATCGAGTTCAACGTAACGACAGAACCTTCCTTATTGCCGTCGATGATTGTGACGAACGTCTCCGGGTCGCGATCGCCGCCGCCAGTCGGATAGCCGCCCAAGAGGGTAACGTAACTGTCGAGCGTTGTGTTCTCCCTATAGGTGGCTTCCGCCTCCGCAACGTGCACCGTATGAGCCGATGTGCCTGAACACGAGTTAATGCCCTGCTGGATCGTGTGCCACGCCGTTGTCCAGGTCAAGCCGTCGCTATTGTCACCGGCCTTGTCAACATAATAGTCTGTCGCGCTGCCGTAGCCCACGAGGCCGACGGCCAACAACATTGAAATCAACAGTGTGAAAACAAGTTTGCTCTTCATCAAAAACTCTCCTGTCTTTGTGGTGTGCTAATACCCCCGGCGCGCATAGACGATTTGTATAGAGGCGCCGTTGGCATTAGACGTTCTCGGCTGGCGACGAATGAGCTCGCCGCCTCGCCATTTGCTGTTTGGTGATTAACGTCCGCTGCGCCTTATTCTCAAGGCATCACCTCTTTCACCATTAGCCTTCATTTCTGAGGCTGCTTCGCCTACAGCTTACGAAAACGCTAAGTGGGGAGAGTTTTGGCGAGCCAATCGCAGGAGCGAACTTCGAAAGCACAGGAAGCACGTTGCACGCAAGAACGCACTTCGAGAGGCAACAGTAGGTCCTGACGGCTCTTCGCGGCTTGCCCGTGTAGCGCAGAGCTCAGCCCGTCTAAACACTCTCGCTGCTTTGCAGTCCAACACAAAACATTTACTCTGTCAACCCTCTTTTTGTGAGGAGTTTTCGTATTCACATTGGGCAGCTCCCTCCGGTTGGTGCGAAGCAGATATAAGACGCTTGAAAGGACTTGCTGACCTACCATGCCCATCGCATCACGATGGCTGTCCTTGCCAGGACGGGAACTGTCCCCGCCTGCCCTCTCACGCCCCACGCCGTTGGGGGAGCCTCTTTCGCTCTGCCTCCGCCAGGGCTATGGCAGACAAGTTCGCTACGGCGGCTAAAAGCTCTGATAGATAATCCTTATGGTGGGTGGCGCATAAAAAGAGGCGCATAAAAAAGGGGGAGGGCCCGGCTTAGAACCGGACCCTCGTTGAGTGCTAATGGCGCTTATTGACGTTAAGTGAGACGGAGATGCTCTCGTGCTCAGGCACGGGCACAAACCCCTTTGTAGAGGCGACTGTCGTGGTCTTGCCGCTCTTGGACGGGGCGCCCTCGTGAGTGAGGTCAACAGTGATTGTCAGCTCATTCTTGTTGACGCTGATCTTGACGTTCTCCATTATGTATTACCTCCCTTCTTGTTGAGTTTTGATGTGGTCTGCGACCTCGTCAGCCTCGGAGTATGTGTCGCCGGTTGGCCCTCGTTCGAGGGACTGCTTGATGTTGTCGCAGACTTGCATTGTTTCGGCTGCTACGAATAGACGTTCATTGACCCATAAATCGTAAGCGTCAGGCTCATCAGCGGTGGGGATAATGACGATGTTCATGATGTTTCCTTTCGAGAGGGTTGAGGGCCCGGCTGGAGCACCGGGCCCCCGGGTCGCCTTAGAGGTTACGAGCGAGTTTCCTGAAGTATAGCCATGCTTCAAGGCGGTGGCTGGCGTCGAATGCCTTAGAGACGATCCTACCAATCGGTATGATGGTATCGACGATATAGAATGGTTCACTTCCTTCCGAGAGGATTAGGCGTCTTAACTCGGCCCAGCCGCAACGAATACCTAATGGATAGCCATACTCATACTCAACAGCGTGCTCGAGATTGGTCATCAGAGTAGTCTCCCTTGCTTGACATGGTTCAAATGTTCACGAAAGCACAGATCGAAGTCCCAGCAGCCTGCGCATCGTCTTGAGTATCCGGGCCTTCCGAAGCGGTTGCACTTCGTTCGCCTTGAGTCCAAGGGCATCATCAACAACTTCGCAACAGCCCGCGATGCCCTCATCTGTCTCTTAGATGGCGAGGGTGTCAGTGCGAAAGAGCTCATGGCAACCACCTTTCTATTGGGATGTTGCGTTGCCTAAGCAGGTGAATGAGATAGTCGAGCGAGTCTTGCCAGCGGAAGCAGAGGATTCTGTGTCGGCGTAGGGTTCGTTTAACGTTGACCCTGAGGCGGCATAGTTCCCTAAGAGACTTGAAGCCGTATTGCTCAGCTTCGCGTCGCTCTTGGTCTTCGTAATCGCTCATTGAGGTGATGCTGGCCATAGTGGCTCCTTTCTTAGTTGATAGAGATGAGTTGATTGACTGGGAGCAAAACTTGAATGGTTCCGTTGCCGCAGTCGGGGCAGGCAGCTGGTTGCCAGCCGTCCCCAGGATCATAAGTGGCGTGTGCGGTGTTGTCGTCGAGACCTGAGGCCTTGCAGACTGGGCATGGGACGATGAAGGTCTTGTAAACTCGTTGGTAGATTCCGAATCGATGGCTCATGGTAGCTCCTTTTCTTGGATGGTGAAGTTGGTCATGTCGCTCACACTGCGACTACTGGTGGAATGGTTGCATGCAAATAGGGGCGCAGTCATTTTGGCGGAGAGACGAGGTTGTGTAGCAACCTTGTCTTGATGCCAAAACTGGGAGTGAGTGAGGAACGCTGTCTCACGGGAGCGATTGTTGCAGCCCCACGTAGGCAGCAGTGCATTTTGGACGGCCCCTTTGGGGACGCCAAAATCTAAGTCTTAGGGCTACTATGACTAGGCGGGGGCAGCAACAATGTCAGCGGACGTGGGACAGCGTTATCCGCTTACGACCCCAGAGGGTAGGCGGCACTTACTAGCTCCGCCGACCTTGACCGTCCCTATTTGCGTGCGATAATTTATCCAGTAGTAGTAGGAAACCCTTCTTATCAGGGGGGCCAGGGGAACGGTACAGGATAAAGGCTTTGGCCCACACGCTTTCCGAGTATGAGGCACACTGATAGAGTTCCGTGCCAGCCCCCCGCCGGGCATGTGCCGATTCAATTCTCTCGCCGTCTTCTATTATCTCTTGCCATAAGCTTAAGGCGAGGGTCGGCACGCCCGTTTACTTGGCTTTCATGGATGAGTTTCGTGCAACGGTGTCTCGTTCACGCAACTCATCCATGTCGGTCGAGAAACCCCATACCTGCCTAAGTCCTCGGCCGCCATAGCCTTTGCGACGGTGGCTCCACTACGTGGTAGGACTTGCTACATGTCTCTGCTCTTCGCCACCGGCCGTTGGCCGCAGGGCAAGTCGAATTGCCCGAATATGTGTGGCTACCTGCCGCCTCGTTGACCTTCTATAGGTCGGCGATAGTTTCCCCTTGGGCTCTGACATAATCTCGAGATTATGTAAACTACTCGCCGAACGTTATCGATGTTTGGCAGCTGCCAAATCTTTACGTGTTGGTTCTCGATAACAGCGTTATCGGAACCCAACTATCCGCCCTCCATCCTTAGTTTCTCCTGAAGTGGAGCGCGTTCGTTA
>Ga0307380_10002554_pt1 | contig 25774 bp, 34 predicted proteins | sample UN3MG_FD_202239 | JGI IMG/M metagenome (GOLD analysis project Ga0307380, IMG submission 202239) | Soil microbial communities from Risofladan, Vaasa, Finland - UN-3 | ecosystem: Environmental > Terrestrial > Soil > Coastal area > Acid sulfate soil | place: Finland: Risofladan, Vaasa | collected... | reverse complement strand
ATAAGATTGTACTCCGATCATTTTTAGATCGGCACAGATTTCGAGCCTTGTTAATTAACAGTTAAAATTTTGTATCTTTGTTAAAACTTAAAAATTTAACAGATTTTATAAAAAGCTAGGTTTTAAGGCATTACGCTGTTAAAAAAATTATGCTCGTGGAATTTAACAAAATCAAAATGGACAAAAAATTTATAATTTTATTTTTTCTCTTTTATCTAGCGATCACCACTCTGGGGGTTATGATAATTTGCTTACTTACCAGGGGCTTGATCGAATGGTAGAAGGAATTAAATACCTAAAGTATGCACAGCTCGCCAATGGTTTAGGTGTGCAACAGGCCACAATAAACGTAGGGGTAGGCAGGGGGCACCTGATCGCCTGCACTGTGGAGGGTAAGAAAATGATCGACATAACGGACCCAACAAACATCCTGTGGTTGAAAAAACAGGAGGACGAGGGCAAAGAGTTTGATCTCAATGCAGCTTTTAAAAAGCAAGCAACCAACCAACCGAGAAAGACGCAACCCCCTAAAAACAAAGAACTAAAAACCAAGCAACCACAAAAAGACAAGGAGCCCGAAGATCCAGAGTTTGCAGAGCTTCGTGATATTCAGCTAGCTATAAAAAAAGCGACGCTAAAGCGGACGCAAAAAGCTATCGAACTAGACGAGATCAAGATCGCTAAACAACTGGGCCTATTAATACCATTTGATGCGGTGAAGAGCTTCTTCCTTTATGTGGTCGAAACCTTTTCAAAGTCTTATGATCAGGAAAGCAAGACAATTGCGGATTTAGTCCTAAGCAGGTTCGGCGCTGATCAAGAGGATTTTATAGAAACCAGGAAAGATTTAAGCAAGAAAATTTCGGATATTAAAAGCGATGTGATCGAACAACTTTTAAAAGGGCTGGATCAAATCGTTGAAGAATATCAGGAAACTAGATCTAGAGGGGAAAGTAAATAACAACTTTAAAAAATAAAAAAAACTTAATGAGAACTTATTATGCCGAATGTACGGTTAGCTTTACCGACAACTCCGAAGATGAACCTTGGAAAAGTAGTGAAACTTATAGTTTTATAATTGAAGCTGATAATAGAAAAGAAGGTAAAGCGGATGCTGTGAAAATGGCTGAAGAAAAACTTATACAAGAACTTGGTAAAATGGACGACATAAGTACAAACATTGATACGTTCTATGCAACTTTTGAGGGTGCAAGGGCAAATTAATACTAGCGCAGATGTACTGATTTTTAACGAATAAATAACAACTTTAAAAAAAACTATGGATAATTTTGAGCCATTTTAACTTTAAAAAATAAAAAAAACTATGGTATATATAATTTACGAAATGAAAGTATTAGTACGTATTATTAACAAATAAAATTAGATAAAATGGGAAATACGAAGAACGAAAAGCAATGTGCTATAAACGATGTTATGCGCTGTTTATTACAAGAAATAGAAAAACTTGACGTAAATAGCGAACATAAAAATTGGTACACCGCAACATTACGGCACAGACTTACAGAAGCCAAGAAACAAGATGGTAACTTAGCAGTAGCTATTTTAAATGCACTTGAAGATTATCTCAAATAGTGCACAACATCTGTATATCCACAACTAATAATTAAAAAAAATGAAATATAGTAAAGAAGAAATTGAAAAACGATTGAAGGATATGTTACACGAAATGTTACGTGGCTATCATCAAGAGGATAGTATTTTATCACTTAAATACGATGAAGAAAATCAAGAGTGTAATTTAAAAATGAATGTCCATATCGTTGAAGAAGATGATTATGTAGGATTCGGTGTCTATTAATGGCGCTATAACGTTGATAATATGAAACGGTGGGATTTTACGCACCGACTTTGAAAATAATTACAAATTTAACTTAAACAGATTGGGCTAATAAAAGCACTGCAACCCCACTGTTTTATATTTATTGTTGTAGTGCGTTATTTAGCGATGGGACAATTTGCTTACTTAATTAATAAAGAAAAAAGAATATGCTGCGAATCGCATAAAATTAGTGGTGGCGGCAAAATCTTAACAAGAATAGAAGAAATTGAAACACTTGGTAGATTTTTAGAATACTGTAGAGAAAACAAATTGCAAATTGAGTGTGTGTGCGAACACTGGTTTGAGCAGAATGTAGATTTAGAAACGGAGCAACCATATACGGATTTTGTGTGATGGCTAATGCGCTACAACATCTGTATACCCACAACTAATAATTAAAAAAAAAACTATGAAAAACAGAACTACGAAAGACGGCTATCTGAACAGGCATAGCGACGGCATGCCATCAATCATTTGCAAGATCATAATTTTATCTGGCCCCGAAACAATGGAGGAGGAGATTGTTTGTTGCTGGGAACCAAGGAAGCCGACAAACCAGAACGCGGCAAAAGGGTACACCGGAACAGCCAGAACTTTAGGGGGCAAATTTAAACATCTATGCTTTCACGCATGGGATCAAAATAATAGTGAATTTGTTTATTATAAATTGGTTTAATGGATCTAAAAGAACAATTCGCCGAAATGATCGAAGCGGTACCGATTAACCGCTTAGAGCTAAAGCCCTCGGATTACGCGGAGAAACACCTCACCCTAACGAGTGACGTGTCGAACCTGGCGACGGGTAAATTCAAATACAAACTCACGCCATACCTCCGCGAAGTAGTGGACACGCTCGATCCTTATCACCCGGCGAAGTTGATCGCAGTGATGAAAGGCGCACAAATCGGCTTCACTCAGGGCGTGATCGTTAACGGCGTGTTATGGATCATCGCAAACAACCCCGGCAATATTATGGCGTTGTCTGCGAATGATCAGCTATCTAAGGAAATGATCGAGAGCCGTCTCGACCCTGCGATCGTCAGTTGTGGCATTCAGGATTTAATAAGGCCGAACACTATAAGAAAGCGAAACCAACGAACGGGGGACACTTCGAACTATAAAGAGTTCGCGGGGGGCCGCCTATTCGCTGGAGGCTTGCAATCTGTCAATAAAATGGGTAAACAGAGATCTATCAAATACGGACTTTTCGACGACTGGGAAGCGGCACCCGTAGCAGACAAAGATCAGGGAAGTACATTTGATCTTTTGCAACAGCGTTTTTCTACAGCCGCCAACACAATGAAACAATTTTATATAAGCACGCCAGAGACCAGGCCCTCAAATATCGAGAGGGTCTACTTAATGGGTGATCAAAGAAAATGGCATGTACCCTGCCCAAAGTGTGGCGCATATATACAATTGCTCTGGAATAAAAAGATCGACGGCGAACGAGTCGGGGTAGTGTTCGACAAAACCGACGCGGGAAAACTGATCGAAAGCTCGGTTTGTTATGTTTGTCAGGAGTGCAAAGAGAGTTTCAAAGAGAAAGAAAAATATAAAATTAATCTACTTGGGCAGTGGATACCGACAGCGGAGCCAGAGCGGCCAGGGTATTATTCGTACCACATACCCTGCATGATCGCGGCCCCGGGAATGTACGACTGGACGCACTATGCTTATCAGTGGCTTAAGATATTTGAAGAAGGAACTACAAACAGAGCCCGACTAAAAGTTTTTTACAATGTGGTTTTAGGGGAGCCGTGGCAAGAAGCAACAGAACGGATCAAACAAAACATGTTATCTAAAAACACAAGGGGATACGCGATTGGGGTGGTACCGAACGCTCTAAGTATTAGAGACGGTAACGGCCCGATCCGGCTCTTAACCTGTGCTTGTGACCTTAACGGGTTAGAAGATGACGGCCGCCTAGATTACGAAGTAGTTGCGCACAGTGAGAACGGTTCCACATATTCAGTTGATCACGGCAGTATCGGATCGTTTCAAAGGGGTAAACAGTCCGACGAAGGGCGGATCAAATTTACATATAGGAACAACCAGCCGGGGAACGTTTGGGATCCGTTTAATGAGATCATAAATCTAGATTATCTGACAGACGACGGGGATACCATGCGTATATTATTAACCGGAGTTGATACCGGGTACTTCACTAACTATTCTTATAAATTCATAGACGAAAATGTAAGTAACACAGTCGGCATAAAGGGCAAAGTCGCGGACAGGTTCCAGCGCGTTAACGCAGACGTTAACGAGTTTATGAACAGTAAAGAGCGATCAAACTTATACATAGTTGAAACAGATAAAATAAAAGACAGGCTCGCAGACTGCATAAATTTACCGATGAAGGATCCACAGATCCCAGGGACGATGAACTTCCCGCAGCCGAACGACGGTAAATATACCACCCCCGGATTTTTCAGTCAATTTGAAGCCGAAGAAAAAAAGCTCAAGGAAAACGAAGACGGCGAAGTGGTAGGCTGGAAGTGGGTTAAAAAAAGCGCCCACGTGCAAAACCACTTCTTTGATGACAGAGTTTATAATTTAGTACTAAGGGACATAGTTGCGAAGAATACTTGTAAGGCTTCGAAGCTAAAAGAATGGTCGTGGCAGATGTTTTGTAATATTGTTAAAAATATTTTAGGTGAATAATTTGCATCAATGAAATAAATTATTACATTTGTATCCAGAGCAAGCAATAGGTTTTTTTCATTTTCATGGTTAGTTTTGATTTTAGGCAAAAAAAGGTAGGTTTTAGGATCTACCTTTTTTTTATTAACTTATTTTGATTTGTCAATATTTTAAATGACCTTTGTAAAAAATAATTGTTTATGGCGGTTACCGAGAAATTGTACATTGAGAGCGCTACGAGCACAGTAGATAGGATCGCCAGGATAGAGGCGATAATAGCAGCGCTAGAAACGCAGTTATTAACGGGGGCCACCACGGGCGACATTGCTTCGTACAGTTTAGACGACGGCCAAACAAAGATCCAAACACAGTACAGAAGTATATCCTCCATAACTGAGGGGCTGCACGCACTAGACACTCTTAAACAACGATTGATCAATCAGTTAAACGGAAGACAAACAGTTCTACGACCATGGCAAGGGCTAAGATAATCACATACATATCTAATTTATTTAAGGTAAATGATACCTTAATAGCGCCCGATCCTAAAGCTTCGGGTTTTTTTGGATCTAGCTACGACGGGATCCAAAACCTTTATTTTGACGGCGAGAAGACGCCTTACGAATTAGGTCCAGCGATCGAGTACACCCTCGATTATTATACGCTACGGGCGAGAGCGTGGCAAGCTTATTTAGAGAGTGATGTCGTCCAGAATGCTGTTAAAAAATACTGCCTCTGGATTGTAGGGACGGGTTTAAAATTACAGGCGCAGCCGCAGGAACAAATCCTAAAGAATATCGATCTTAGTAGGTTTATAGAAGATGTCGAGAGTCGTTTCCGACTTTTCGCTAACGAGAATTTTTCAACATACAACGGAATGCAGAGCGTGAACAGCCAAGCGGCTGACGCTTTACAAAATGCGCTAAATGCCGGGGACGTTCTTTGTGTAAGCCGCATGGAAGCGGGGAAACCTTCACTTGAGATAATAGACGGGGGGCACGTTCGCCAACCGATGGACGACAAATATATAAGAGAAGCGAGCAATAGGGGAAACACGATCAAAAGCGGGGTAGAGGTCGACAAAAAAGGAACGCACATAGCTTTTTATATCCGAAATTTAGACGGGACTTCACAGAGAATTTTAGCGAGGGGAAGCCGAACAGGCCGAGTGCAGGCATGGATATTCTATGGCCTGCGTCACAAGATCGGCGATGTTAGGGGCATGTCATTATTAACTGCGGTTTTGGAAACAGCGGCCAAAATGGATCGGTACAAAGATGCGACACTAGGCAGCGCCGAAGAGAATGCGAAGATCCCGTACACGATAGAGCACTCTAAAGATTCAACCGGCGAGGACATAACAGCGACACAAATAGCTCAATCATTTGGGAAAGGCAAAGGCATTGCTCCGGAAACTGACAGCTATTTAGCTTGCGAAGCTAGGGGCGTAGCCACAAAAGTGGCACAAACCACAAGCAAAACCACGTATAATATGCCGATCGGGAGTACTCTTAAACGAAGTACAGGCGGCACAGATATACATTTCGGGGAGTTCTTCGGAGTGAATTTAGATCTAGTTTACGCCACAATAGGCATACCCCCAGAGATCGCCCTCGATAAATTCGGCGGAGCCTACTCTGGAAGCCGGGCGGCTTTGAAAAGCTGGGAATATAAAATGATGGTAGACAGGGTTAAGCTTTTGAAGAATCAGTATTACAAACCGTTTTATAATTTTTGGCTGGATGTGATGGTTTTAAACACAACTATACAAGTGCCGGGCTACTTAGAGGCATTGAGCAAGAACGATCTAATGACCTTAGCAGCATACAGGAACGCCAGATTTATAGGTGTTTCAGTTCCGCACATAGACCCTTTAAAAGAGGTGAACGCAGAGCGCAGAAAGTTAGGCATACAGTTTGATAATCAACCACTAACAACAATGGAGCAAGCGGCCGAGAATCTTAACACGGGCGACGCTGATCAAATAATAAAAAAAGCACAATATGAGAAAGAAAGCGGCGAATACTTTGATAGTTTTAGTGTTCCTACTAATAACTTCGGCCAGTAGCGGGCAGGTAAAATTCCCGGAATATTTAGAACACTACGACGACACTAAGGCGCTCGTAGATCAGGAGCAAGTAAGAGGGCACCACTGGAGCGTGATCGATAAGACCGCACGCAACGCCATACCCGAAAATAAACGCGAGATCGGCATGTTAGTAACTTGGATCGAGTCTGGGGCGTACACTACTAAACGCTTCCAAGGTGCAAATGTGACAAATACAGAATGGACCGACGATCTAAACTGGTCGCAAATAGTGGTTTTTTATGAGGGTAACAGTATCGAAATAAGTAACGATTCTATAAAACTAAATTATAGTATAAACGTTGACACGATAACGAGCCCGAACGATTCGATCGCGCTTGCTTTTTTGGAGACAGGAGACGACAAGGGGATCAGCATCGTAGGCGGACAATTCGCCGTCGGATCATATCTTAAAGGTTTCGAGTCGGTATTCGGAGAGGGCGACAGCCACACGGAGGGCATGATCGTGCTAACTACTTCGAATGGCACCACTTTCACGGATGTGACAACCGCAGCCAAAACCAGCACCGGGAGCACCTTCGCCCCTTTCGGGGGAGGTAGTCCAGGCATAGGGGCGGCGTTCTACGTTGGATCTGACGATTCGATCATCGGATTAAAAATAAAACAATCTTTTTTAGTGGTCCCCGGCACGGGAACGGTGGCGCGGGAATATTACAACGGGGCCACATGGTCGCCGTTTATGATCATGGCTACCAACGCCGACGCCCCGTATGAGTCGAGAGCGGACAATATAGGGACGCAGATCGGAAGCGAACAAGTTAGGTTCGGGAACACTTATGGACAAGTACAAACAACTGTAAACGGGCAATTAAAATACTGGGTACGTTTTCGAGTAACTTCGGCGCTATCGTCGGACGGACTTATCGAGCAAGTCAAATTGCATACTAACCGACTAGAAATAAACGCCGACGGATTTACCGAGTATTTCGGGGCGGGCATTTACCCGAAAGAGCTAGTGGTCCACCTCCGAACCGCTTCACAGATCGAAGGCTTCGCCCCGAAGGACGAAGCCATAGACTACACGTCCGAATTTTCGCTAGTCCAAACAAATAATAAAATGGAGAATAGTGTTATAGACGGCTTTGGCGGGCTCATAACGATACCGGAGGGGATGGACACATCGAAGGATCTAGTGTTCGAAGTTAGTTACGTGGTTTTAGGCGCGGGGGCGGGACAGTTAGATCTGGAGGTACAGAGCGCGCAGATGCAAGTCGGGGATCTAGTAGACGGGACGCACCCAGTGACACAGACGATCAACAATTTTGTAACAATCCCCATTAATAACAACAATATAATTAAACGGGTAAGTTTCAGTATAGACGTGGAGGAGTTACTCCCCGGAGAGTTCGCTGCCTACACTTTTAAAAGAGACGCGACGCCGGGAAACCTAAACGACACTTACGTGGGGGACGTAGCGGTCTTATCAATAAGGGCCTACGGTTATTTTTGGAAACCTTAAAAAACTACAATTATGCCACGACCAAAAGAGAAGCCGCCAACAGAGGAGGCCAGAATAATAGAAATAAATAAAGAATTTGTTGCAAGTTATAACGCGTTAACCCCAAGCGATAACAAGCTCGGACGAGTGTACTCTTTTTTAGTTAAAAAAATTGCGCAACTGGCAAATGAAAATGAAATTTTAAAAAATAAATTAGATGAAATTTCTTAAAAATAATTGGGCGGTGTTGAGTTTTGTTTTCTTTGTAATACTGGGAGAAACAGGCCATTTGCCTTTCGCAGATGTACATTTTAGAGACGATTTAAATTTAGATTCACCCGTTTATTTTTTGATCAATCAGTTTGCGATGCTTAATTTTTGGCCCGCTTTAATTATTTTTTTGTACATTGATGCCCGGAATAAAGAGTCTAAAGCGATAGCGTTCGGCTTAATTATGTGGAATGTTAAAGAGTTAGTTGATGAGGTTGCTTATTTGGGAGGTGCGAATACTAATGTTTTTGAAATAAATGGTAGTTTTTGGGGACAATTGATCTTTATAGTAACGCTTGTCAGCTTGTCTGCATTTGGGTATTACCGCTGGAAGCGCTGATCGGGGCGATACCTGGCGTTTTAGTTTTCGTTGCATTTTACGAGGAGCAATTGAAGATAAAAAAAAGAATAAAAATAATAAAGGCGCTTATAAAAGAATTTACGGACATGGACGAGAAAACAGAAAATAGAATTTGGGGCAAAATAGATACCATTGAAGGGAAGATCACGAAGATAGAGGTATCTCTCGCAACAATGAAAGTAAAGATCGCCTATATTTCGGGGGGTTTCAGTTTTGCGGGGGCTTTGATTTTCGCAATAGTTAATAAATTTGTATTTAAAGTATAACGTATGAAAGATATAGGTAATATTTTCATGTACGCGCTGGGCGCCATAGTAGTGATCGGGTTTTTCTTTTTAATGGCGTTCCTTATAAAATTCGAGATACCAAAGGCAAACGAAAATATTTTGCACTTGGTCATAGGGGCGCTAATAGGATCGTTTACTTCAGTTGTCGGGTTTTTCTTCGGGAGTTCGAAAGGCAGTAAAGATAAAACCGAATTAATTGCAAAGAAATGAACATACAACTAGCTAGAGAGATATATGGACAGCCTTGGTTTGTGGATTCTGCGTCATTGCAGGGGCTTACGGCCGCGTTAAACCATTACAAGCGAGGGGGGGCGGTATTGTCGCAAACGAAATCGAACGCCTTCGGATCATATGATCTGAAAAGTGGGGCGCTCTTAACAGGGGACGCGCGTGCGGCGGATAGGTCAGCGGGGGAGCAATTGATCTCGGTCATTAAGTTGGACGGAGCGATAACTAAAGGAGGGGGAGACTCATCATATGGGACAGTCGACCTGGCGAGAGAGTTAAAAGATTTTGATAAAATGCCGAATGTGATCGGCCATATAGTGCAAATCGACAGCGGCGGCGGATCAGCCGTGGCAGTTAAATACTTGCGTAATGCGATGCTAGAGAGCAGTAAGCCAGTGGTAGCGCTATTTGAAGATCTAGGGGCCAGTGCGGCTTATTACATAGCTACGGGGGCGGATTACATTTACGCGAGCACCCCGGAGACATTGGTGGGTTCTATCGGCACAATGATCGAGTTTCAAGCAGTGCCGAAAGTTTCGGAAAATAAAGAAACTGGAGAGAGGAGTGTGAGAATTTATGCGTCGCAGAGTACTGAGAAAAATGGGGATTTTGAAGAAGCCATAAACAATTTGAACTTCAAACCTATACAGGAGAATAGATTGAATCCTCTAAATGATAGATTCATAGCGGACGTTTTGGCCACCAGGCCGAAGGCTACCGCTGATCAATTAAAGGGGGGTATTTTTGAAGCAAAAGACGTAGTCGGATCTTTGATCGATGCGATAGGGGGCTTCGAAGATGCTGTGAATAAGGTTAAAGATCTGAGTGCTAACTCAGGAACACCAAATATTAATTTAAAAGAAAAAGGAATGACACAAAGTGAATTATTGTCTCAACATCCTGAGTTATGCAGCACATTGATCACTCAGGGGGTTGAACAGGAACGCAAGCGCGTTCGAACTATTCTAAAGTTTTCGCATATAGATGCGAAAGCCTGCGCGACTATGGTTGCAGAAGGCAGCGAACCGGATAGCGAATTCTTCGCCGACATGCAACTGAAGGCGATTTCAAAAGCGCAATTACAGGATATGGATCTTGAATCTCCGGAGGAGATAGTTACCGATCCAGCGTTGGAAGCGACGGCGATTGTTGAAGACGAAAAAGTATTAAAACAAAGTGCTTTCGTTGCCGCCATGCGTGCAAGTGCGGGCCTAAAAAAGGAGGATAAACAATGAGTGTAACGATAGCTAGTAACACAAGAAATCAGTCTTTCGCAAATTACGACCGAAGCAAATTTTTGTTAGGGGGTAATGAGTTTTCGAGAGCGGACTACACCGACAGCGGATCAGGCACTACGCTAGACGCTTATCTGGTGGTCAGTAAAATATCGGCAACGGGTAAACTTGTGCCGTGGGTCATAGCCGGCGCGGACGGATCACAGTTTCCGGTGGGGCTGTTGTGGTTAGGGGGCAGCGAGGACATAGATGTCGCAGCTTCAGCAACCAAGAGTTTGGAGTATGTAAACAAAGGCAGGATCGCAAAAGATTTGATCGCCTTCCCGAACGCGGAGACTTTGGCCTCGGTAGTTTTAGGCAATGGCCGTCTTGATGACTGGTTGGAGGGGTTAGGCCTTATTTTAGAAGACACGTTAAATTTAACCGAGTTCGATAACTCGTAAAAAAGGAGAGTAAAAAAATGAGTATAGCATTAGAGCAACACGCCGCAGAGTTCACGCAAGCCGTGATTGACGTGTATAAAGAAGAAATGCCAAGCGCCTCCTTTTTGAGGAGTTTTTTCACACCAAAAACTACAAATAGTAAATTTGTCGATATTTGGGTAATGCGGGGGACGGAAAAGATCGCCGTAGATGTAAACAGAGGCGGGGACGGCAAGCGAAACCAGTTTGCGAAAGAGAGTCAAAAAACTTTTTTGGCACCATTTTACGATGAGTATTTCGATGCCACGGGATTAGACACTTACGATAATATGGTTAACATGGGGGCACCGGCAGAGTTAGTGGGGTCAACTGTTCGCGATATTGGCGAGAAATTACAGGCTTTAAGAGCTAAGATATTAAGGGCCAAAGAGTTACAAGCTGCGCAGGTTTTCGAAACGGGAATCGTGACGCTTAACAGCGGCGACAATATCGACTTTAAACGAAAAGCAACGTCTAAAGTAGATGCGGACACTTTAGGAGACTATTGGACAGTAGCAGCCGCCGACATTGAGGGAGACATTATAAAAGCGGGTAACTTCTTGCGTCAAACGGGTAAAAGCAATACCAAAGAGATGAACATGATTTGCTCCGGGGCTACGTGGACAGCATTAAAAGCGAGTAACTATTTTACTGTGAAAGCTAACCATAATCAGGTGAAATTAATAGATGTTAATATGCCGATCGCCGACACTTCTGGAGCCGCATACAACGGCCAAATTTCAGCGGGTTCTTTTATTGTTAATGTTTGGACGTACGACGAAACATACGAAACAGATGCAGGCGTTGACACTCGTTATTTAGACGAGAGCCAAACTATATTTTTACCTGTTACAGGAACTAGGTTTGTAATGGCTCACGCAGGGCTACCGAAGATCATAAATGATCCCACCCGTGCGGAATTCAACGAATACATTACTAACGTGGCTTCGGAGTTTGGTGTTTATTCGAACATCGACAAGAAACGATTCGCACATTATTTCGGCGTTATGTCCGCACCTGTAGCGGTTCCAGTAACTGTTGATAGAATTTACACACTTCAAACTCTGGCATAATGGGGAAGTACATATTATTCAAATGTACATCGTGCCAAATAGCGGGCAAAGTGTACAAAAAAAGCGACAAAGTCGTGTTTGACACGGATGATCCCAAATTTGCGAAAGTGAAAGGGGAGATCGAAGCGGCAGCAAAAGCGGGCTATTTAGAGGACGTTTCGAAAGGAAACAACGACGAACGCAGAGCGAAAGCGGCTATAAAAGCGGAAGCGGAAACGGCTAAAAAGGACAGCTATAAGCAAGATCCCGAAATAAAAGAAGTTAAAAAAGGGTAAAAGATGAGTTTAGGGCAGGCAAGATTAGATGTTGTTAGGTTTACCCAGGCGGGCTTTGCCGTGGATCTTGTGTTCACGGCGCCGACCGCTGAAATCGCAGCAATAAAAGGCATTGCCTCTAAGCATCGCATGTCTATTAACCCTGACGACGGACTGCCGATAAATTCGCCGAACATTCACGCTTCTGTAGTGGAAAGCTTGCTAATTGCGCAGAGCTACCCGACAAGAACCGCAAATGGTGAGGTGTATATGAAAGGGCACAAAGTTTTGTATGATGGGAAAACATATAGAATTTCCGAAAATTACCCAGACGAAACTTTAGGATTAATTGTTTTTATTTTAGACGAGTATGGCGTTTGATTTTAGCATACCTGCACAACGTTTTGAAACGATACGCGACCAAGTTGCGGCTATTATTTCCGCAGAATTTGAGGCGCAATTAGTTTTAAGGCCCACGGAGACAGAATTCGGGGCAGATGTTTGGATAGAGAGGGGGATACCCTACGATAGGGAAGAACTCCCCGCAGTGAAGGTATACTTCGCAAGTGCTAATTACAGCGATGAGAATCGTATAACTAGCAAGGGTACATGTCAGATAAATGTAGAGGTCACTGCAAAAGGAGTAAGCAACGACACCGATTACGGGGACAAACTGGCGGCTAAAACCTGCCAAAAGCTACTAGGTGCGATCAGGTACATCTTAAAGCACCCCACTTATAACAGGCTAGCCCTTTCGGGAAGGCCTTATATAGGGGGGATCAACGTGACCGACATAAGGATAGCGGAACCCACAGAGCAGGCGGATGCCTTCCGCATAATAGCGGGGCAATTGGTGTTGCTGGTAAGATACGAGGAGCAGAACGGCGGGTTAAATTCTGACACACAGGAGGGCACTTACACAAGCATTAAGCTTGATGAAACGGACAAAGGAATAAAAATTTCTAAAATTATATAATATGAGCATTAGCACAGCTATAGCACTCGACCGCGTTTCACGTGTTATCGGGTACAAGCAAAAAAAAGCAAATTTTGGCACGAACACGTCTAATTTGCCACACCGGATCGCTCTGTTGGGGGAAGGAAACACGGCCAACCAGGCGAGCTTTGACACCTCCGCATTTTCGTTTATTTCCGCGCAGGAAGTGGGCGATCGGTACGGGTATGGATCACCTTTGCATTTAATGGCTAGGATTTTAAGGCCGTTAACAGGTAACATTTTGGGCGGGGTCGAAACTGTAATTTACCCGCAGATGGAACCGGCGGGAGCCTCTGCGACCGCTATTAAAGTGGGTGTTGCGGTGGCCACGACGGTGACTGCGAACGTCACGCATAAGGTAATTATCTCCGGGAGGGACAATTTAGACGGGACTTCTTATAAATATAGCCTGGCTATCGGGGACGACGCCGCGGCAGTTCGTCAGAAAATAATTGACGCGATCAGCGGGGTGTATTCTTCTCCTGTGGCAGCTGTCGAAAATGTGGCAGACATTGATGTGACCACTAAGTGGGCCGGAACCACCAGCGCAGGGCTTCAAATACGATTCGACACCGAGGCCGGAGCTGCAGGTGTTGTTTATAGTGAAGTTTCTAAAACTACCGGGGCTGGAGATCCTGACATCGCAGCAAGTTTAGCACTTTTTGGCGAAGAATGGAACACCGACGTAATTAACCCCTATGGAGCTACGGCATTCGCGGCCCTGGAAGCCTTTAACGGCATAGCGGATCCAGACGCTCCGACGGGCAGATATTTAGCGAACGTATACAAACCGTTCGTCGCTTACTTTGGCAGTTTACTGTCAGATAAGGACGACGTAGTGGCGATCACAGATGCCGCAGCTAGAAAGGTGCAAATGACCAATGTATTAGCGCCAGCGCCTAATTCTGAGGGGTTCGCATTTGAGGCAGCGGTTAATTTATGCGCCACAACAGCGGCAAGGTTTGTAAGTTCCCCCCATTTGGGTAACGGCGGAAAAGCTTACCCAGACATGCCGATCCCGGCAGACAATAATGTAGGAGATTTCAGCGACTATGACGCGAGGGATTATATGGCTAAACGCGGAGCGTCGACGGTTCTTTTAAAGAATGACGCTTACACTGTGCAAGACATGTTCACCACGTACCACCCAGACGGCGAAACGCCGCCTAAGTTTAGGAAAGTAAGAGATCTTAACATTCTTTGGAATGGAGGATTCCAGTGGCTGATCATAATGGATCGCGACATACAGGACAAGGCCATCGTAAAAGATGACGAACCTGTAACAGTGGGCGACACTATTTCGCCGAAGCAAGTACTTCAGTTGATCGGGTCACACGTAGACGACATGGTAAGCAAGGCGTTATATGTGGATGCGGCGTTTACTAAAGCTAACAGATCGGTCGAGATCGAGGGATCTAACCCTGCGCGGCTTAATATTTTCTTTAGGGTGAAAATAACTAGTACCGCCGACATAGTTAGCTCAGATGTGGAGTTCGATTTTAATTATTCATCATAAAATATAAATAATATGAGCTACACAGGCGGAGATACTATCGAGATGACGTACAATCACCCCACTTTAGGGAGCGGATCTTTTTTCTTCAAAGCAGGGGAGGACGGAACCGTAGATCCAGGGGGAAGAAGATCTAACGATGACGCAAACAGCGTCACAGGTAACGGTATAATGCTCGATCAAATGAACTATACGAGAGGGTCTTTCGAGACCCCGCCAATGGCGTGGGACATGATCGATCAGGACGAACTTACCAAATTGAAAGACTTAGCTGGAAATCCGAACCTTGCGGACTGGACGATCACCAATATCTCAGGGGCTATTTGGGGCGGAAAAGGCAAACCAGTCGGCGACATACAAGGCAACGTTAACACTGCGTTGATCACGGTTAAGATAGCGTTCAATAAATTGGAGCGTTTAGATTAAAATAAATAGGTGAACTAAAGGGGTTTTTAACTCCTTTAGATTTGCTTATAAATTCCTAACAACAACATTAAGGCATACAACACAATTAAAAAGGGTAAACAATGGCAAAAGTAGATATTGAAACGGCAGAAAATGACTACGTGAAATTCACGGAGATCTTAAAATTAAGTGAATTAAAACAAGAAAAACTGAAGGATGAAAAGGAGGACATCGTCCAGCTTATCGAGTTCGGGTATTTACAGATCGGGGACGAAATAACTTACAATTTAGAAACACCTCTGGAGAAGGGTGCCGAACTGCTTGAGAAAATAGTTTTTAAAAATAGAAGGTTCACGGTAAAAGATATCGAAAAGTATACAGGCGGCGCCAAAAATGATGTGGAGCTCGCAAGGCGTATGCTCGCAGCATTAACGGGGGTTAATAGCGGGCTTTTGGCGGGATTAGACGCGGAGGATTTCACAAAGATAGGCAAGATCAGCGCTTTTTTTTTACCACGTTAAACATAGAGGGCATATACCCCGCAATAGCTTTGATAGTCGACGTTTATAAGTGGACGATTTGGGACGTTGAGAAATTGTACTTAGAAGACAACACAATTTATGGGCTATTTTTCTGGGAAAAACGGGCAAAATCTTATTTGGAAGGCATAAAAAAAAGCGGTCTAACTAATTTATAAAATGGCAAAGAGTTTAATAGTAAAGACAGAGTTTAAAGCGGTCGACGGGCTTACAAAAGTAGTCCGGGGCATGACGGCGGGAGTCAAGAACTTCGGCAGATCAGCGGTTACCACTTTTGCACGTGTTGACAGAGCGGCAAGGCGTCTCGGGCAATCATTTAAAAAAGCTACGGGAATGCTCGGGCAACTCGGGATCGCGATGGGCGCGGCTGCGGTTGGTATGATGTTACTGTCTGCAAATGTAGACCTCGAAAAGAATTTAGCGAGTTTGTCCGCGATCACAGGGGTGACAGGTAAGGACTTCGAAGCCTTCCAAACTCAGATCGACGCGGTTTCTAAGAGTCAAAAGAAATTCGCCGGGGACGTCGCAAAAGCTTTCGAGATCGTCGGGTCCGCAAAACCTGAACTTTTAGCCGACGCCGAAGCGCTGGCAAAAGTTACGGAAGCGAGTATTATACTTTCAAAAGCCACAGGGGCGGATCTCGCCGTATCCGCTGAAAATTTAACAGGCACGCTTAATCAGTTCAATCTGACAGCGGACGAGTCGGCCAGGGTAATGAACACCTTAGCGGCAGGATCACAAGCGGGATCTGCACCAGTTTCGGACATTACAGAGTCGATGAAGAAATTTGGAGCGGTGGCGAACTCGACAGGTGTATCTTTAGAGGAGTCGGTCGGGCTAATCGAAACCCTCGCGGAGAAAACAATAAAAGGGGCGGAAGCAGGCACAAGCTTACGTAATGTCTTGCTTAAAATGGCAACTATAAAAGTATTACCTAAGAACGCATTAAACCAGTTAAATAGATTCGGGGTAGATCTCGACCTTGTTTCAGATAAAACGGTCCCGGTTTCTAAAAGATTGGCAGAACTGTCGAAGATCGCGGGTGATGCGACGGCAGTATCTCAAGTATTTGGGAGTGAAAACGTTATCGCTGGGCAAGTACTTTTAAACAATACCGCCAAAGTAGAAGACTACACGAAAGCGGTTACCGGGACAAATACCGCGGTAGATCAAGCAGCGATAAACACAAACACCCTCTCGGGAAAGTGGGACGAACTGACCGCTAGTTTTAAAAACTCGGTAACGAGTACGAACTCTAATAATGAAGGACTTAAGATCCTTAAATCTGTGCTTGGTTTTCTCGCAGACAATATGGGTACGATTATACCCGTCGTTATGGGGTTGACTGCGGCCTTTGCGGCGTTTAAAGTGGTCATGTTAGTGGTTAACGCAGTAATGTACGCCTCCCCTATCACGTGGATCGTGGCGGCCATACTTATATTAATCGGTGTTATTGCACTATTGATCATTTATTGGGAGGACATAGTTAATTGGGTTAAAACCTCGGACAGTGGATTCGCTAAATTTATACGTTTTTCTTTGGGGCCATTTATAGAACTATTCCAGACACTCGGCATGGTTTTCGACTGGTTGAGCGAAAAATGGGGGCAGCTAGTCGAATGGATCGCCACTTCTGACAGCGGCCTTGCGAACTTCATACGCGGATCAGTTACCGCAATTACCGAGGCTTTCGAATATTTAGGGGTCCTAATGGACTCTATTTTCGGAGATAGCGCCGTGACGGACATAGAGGCGGGAATCAAAGCAAAACTTGAAGCGGCGGGGATCACCACAGGGGCCCCGGAAGCAGAGAGCAACAAAGCGATCAGCAACCAGATAAATAAAACAACTACCAATAACAGCAAGGTAGACATAAATGTAAACGATAGTAAAGGGCTTACAGAGGTAACTAAGGTACAAGGGGCTAACGTTAATTTATCTAAAACAATAGGATGGCAATAGACGTATTAATTTACGAAGAAGGATCAGGGGGAGAGTTTACGCTTGTGAATGATGATCTTTCGCTCACTAACGGGCTCGCAAATCAAGTGTATTTAGCCCTTTTCGGGGGTAATTTAGAGCAAAGTACCTCTCTGGCGCTTGACGAATTGGATACCAGATCCGACTGGTGGGGCAACGTTTTATTATCAGAAGAAACGCAGTTTAATAGTTCCTTTGAGAGGGCACTTTCAGAGGTTACGATTAACAGCGCCGGACGGGCTAAACTGGAAGCAGCGGCAGCACAGGATCTAGATTATTTAAAAGAATATGCAGATATTTCGTTAAATTCCGAGGTCGCCGGCGTGAATAAATTAGAATTATACGTAACTTTGCAAGAGCCGGGCAAAGAGTCGATAAAAATAAAATTGTTATGGGATGGCACCCGAAATGAAGCTATAATCAATGTGTTATTATGACGATACCAACTTATAACGAGCTATACACTAGCATTTTAACTGATTTACGCAACCGCTTAGAAATTCGGTTTATTGTCGGCAAAATAGTACTGAATGCCTTCGCGGCGGTGCAAGCGGCTAAATTGAAGTTGCTGTATCTTTTAGCGGCTTTCATTTTTAAAAATACTTTCGTGGACACCGCCAACTCGGAAAGCGCGGGGGGATCGTTAGAGCGCTTCGGGCGTGTTAAATTGGGGCGCGATCCATTCCCTGCGGAAGCGGGGGAGTACAAATTGAACGTGGAGGGGACGATCGGGGCTACAATTTCGGCGAATACGACATTTAAATCACTGGACAACTCGACAAACCCGGGGGAGTTATTCATTTTCGACGACACTTTTACATTCACCGCGACCACGGGGCTAATACAGGTTCGAGCGTTAAACCCCGGGGCATCTGCACGTCTGGAAGTAGCGGACGAGTTGCAAGTGACCGCGCCGATCGCTAACGTAGACAGTTACGTAGATGTGGCAAGTGTAGAGGTGACGCCAACAGATGCGGAAGACATAGAAGATTACCGAACTACAGTAATACAAGCTTATCAGCTAGAGCCGCAGGGCGGGGCTAAAACGGATTACAGAATTTGGGCGCAAGACGCAGCGGGGGTTCGTGAGGTTTATCCGTATGTACCTAGTGGAGAGCCTGGCAAAATACGTCTATTTGTAGAGGCCAACGTCGCGGACAGTTCCGACGGCTTCGGCACACCCACACAAGCGATACTTGACGATGTCGAGGAGGTCGTCGAGTACGACCCCGACACAACGAAACCGGACAATGAAAGAGGTAGGCGACCGATGGGGACTTTTGAGATCTATTTTGTGGCTATCGTTTTGCTAGACGTTGATGTCGTTATCACTAACTTATCAGATACGAGCTATTTAACCGCAATAGAAACGGCGATAGTTTCCTATTTATTCGATATTAGGCCATTTATAGATGGGGCGGACAATCCGAATTTATCGCAAAAAGGCAAACTGTTCACGTCTGATATAATTAACATAATTAGAACAGTGATCGGATCTACAGAGACATTCGATAGCGTGGCGGTGAGCGTTGACAGTGTAGAAGTGCAACAGTATGAATTTGATACTGGTAATATTCCCAAAATTGGAACAGTCACAAACACGATCGTATAATGGCGGGAATAGACGTAATTTTATTATATAATTCTGAGTTCGGGACACGTGGATCTGGAGATGATCAATTCGAGTACCCTACAGGGGCGTGCATCGTAGGCGATAACATGTATGTAGTGGACAAGCAAAACCACCGCATTAAAAAACATGAATTGGGCGGAACTTTTGTATCTAGTTTTGGCGCAATCGGGGCGGGGAATGATAATTTCTTTTTTCCCGAAAACATAGTGAGCGATGGCACATATCTATACATCACAGACAGCGCTAACCACAGAGTTAAAACTCACGATTTAGACGGCGTTTATGTCTCACAGTTTGGTAGTGCCGGATCTGGGGATGACAATTTTAGTTATCCGATCGGCATAACTGTTTTAAACGGGTATCTCTGGATTGCCGACAAACAAAACAACAGGGTTAAACAGCACACGACGGCAGGGACTTACACTTCGCAAATAACTGGTTTCAGTTTTCCTGAAGGAATTGCAACGATAAACGGCGAGATCGTTATCGCTGACAGCGCAAACAAGCATATAGATTTTTATACGACCGCGGGGTCGTTTCTTCGCCGATCTGTTGCGGATCTGGAATACCCTACCCAGGTAAAAGAGACTAATGGCATTCTGACGGTATTAGATAAACAGGCTTCAAGGCTTGTATTTCTAACAGCGGAGGGGGTATTAGTAGAATATTTCGGCGGCGTTGGCGGCGGGCAAAATAGATTTTTATTCCCTACCGACGTAGTTTATAACGAAGGCATCATATACGTGGTTGACAGCGGTAACCACCATGTACAAAATTACGACATTACGATAGAAGAAAACATACCTATTTACACGGATCTTTTTGTCCGACTGACTAAAAGACTTTACCCGACAGGGCGCGCGTGGTGGTTGAAAAGAAATAGCATTTTCGAGAGGGTACACGCAGGGCTCGCATATTCGGAAAGTAGGATGCGGTCAATTTTCGAAGAACTTTTAAACAGCATTTTACCAGATAATGATTATTTTACCGCGGAGGATGCGACAAATTGGGAGAGAGCCCTCGGTTTGTACAATCAATCTGCTTTAGATCTAGATACTCGTAAAATAGCCATAACCAGGAAAATGCGATACCCTGGGGAAGCCGTAACCCGTCAACATTATACCTTCTTGCAAGCGGAACTGCACAAAGCGGGGTTTACAAATGTGATTGTTACTGAAAACCGATTCGGCGATCCTCTTGTCCCTGTGGCGTTTATAGGTGCCATTTATAACGATATTAGTTACGGAGGCGCGGCATACGGGCAGCAAGAAGTGGACAGTGGTGACGCTGAGAAGTTAGCCAATTACATTGATCCAGTCAAAGATGCTGGTTTTGATTTTGGCAGCACCACGAATTTAAGGGCTACATGGTTTATAAGTGGCGACCCCTTCCCTACTATCGTTGCTGTAGACGAAAAAAGGAAAAACGAATTTAGAGAGCTTATGTTACGGCTCAAACCTGCACAAACGGCAGGGTATTTATTTGTAAAATTTAGAAACTTATCCGGTAATTCCGCCGATAGCACCGTGTTAACTGCGGACAGCACCGTGTGGACAGCCGATCAAATTTAATTATAATTATGAGCGCATTCGATCAAGTAGACATAGGGACGAACCCGGACGACATGACTGGGGATCCAGCAAGAACGGCATTTACTAAAGCTAACAGCAACACCGCAAAAACGGCTAATATCACTGAAGAAAATACGTTTCTAAAGAAGCAAACGATCAAGGCGGCGACCAACGACGGATCAGAAGCATTTATTATTTTGGATTCCACAGGGGCGGAAGTTGCCAGTATATCAGATGCGGGTAAATTGGTACTTGCAGACGACGTAAACGCAGAGCATGTCCAACCTTTAACCAATTACAAAAGCGTAGACGGCACAACGGGGTATTCGGGGTCGTTGAATTTCCAAGATAATCTGGGCGTCGACATTACAATGGTTTTTAAGAATGGATTAATTACGGACATTTCAACCTAAAAAATATATATGAAAGAATTAAGCAGCGCACAGGGAATAGGTAACGACGCCAACTATCTGAACGGTAATTTGGTGACTAACGCCACAAACATATCTATTACGGTTAATCAGGACATAGTACAGTTCTTTCAGAAACTTATGGCGATGGCGGGGTTAACTGCGAATGACAATTTCGATAACGAGACAAACGGCTACCAAACTATCACAGCGCTATTGTCACTGTCTGGGGGGCTGCTTACCAAGGTCATAACAGGCACGATCGCAGCGGGGGACACGTTTGCCACCACTGTAGACACCGAGATCGAACACGCTAAAATAAAATCGGTAGAAGTATTGTGTGACGTAAGCGCCACTTTTGCCGCGCCGCCGCACTATGGCGTGGGCAGCGGGAATTTCGCAAATACCGCATTTCAGGCGGGCGTATCAAATGGGTTTATCTACATAAGAGCGTACACCGACGGAACAAGTGTGAACATTTTAGGCAAACCATTCACGGCGATAATAAGATACGAACCTTAACACATGGCAAAACTTTTCGACATAAATGCAAAAGAGATCGTTTCTTTCACAAACAGACTGGAAAGGATGCACAAATCAGTCCTCCCCGTTTCCATTAGGGGGGCTTTAAACGACGCGGCGTTTATCGACAAAACCAAGTTCATAGGCGAGAGGTTCGGGGAAAATTTCGAGCAGCGTAGAAGCGGATTTATAAGGAGCCATACGTCTTTTAATAAATCACCTAATACTTTCGATATAAATAAAATGGTCAGTGAAGCGGGGGTTATTAAGGGCAAAAGTGAGGCGGGGGACAATTTGGAGAAACAAGAATTCGGGGGAACTATCAGCGGCAGAGATTTCATACCAATGACTCCAGCCAGAACGGGCAGAAATAAAGCTAAAACAGTATCTAAGAGGTTTTATTTAAAAAACATAAAGCCTAAAGAAGGGGCCAAAAGAACGCAAAATCAGCAATTTATAAGGGCTGCGTTTAAGGCGGGAAAAGGGGGTTTTGTCCGATATGACGATTATATTTTTTTAATTAAAACTATCAGAAAGCCGAGTAGGGACAAAATGTTCATAAAAGCTGATCCCGTTTATTCCTATAAGAGGGGGCGATCGGTGGCTGTTAATAAAGCGCCTTTTATAGGCCCATCCGGTGAAAAGGCGGCGGCTATGATACCCGAATACTATATAAAACAAGCAGAGCGGAGGTTAAATAAATGACATGGATAGACAGGATTGAGAACACTGAGCTAGAGATAGAGACAGGCGACGGAGAGATCTACAAACCCCTATGGATAAAGGCAGTTAAAAATGTTAATTATAACACGGAAGGCTACGACTTCGTTGGCGTGCAAGGCACTTATGTTTCTAGATCAGAAAAGAGCGGCGATCAGTTCCCCCTATCTCTTTACTTTCAAGGTGAGGATTGCATAGACGAAGCTGAAGCGTTCGAAGTATCCAGTAGAGACCCACGGCCGTGGAAAATAAAGCACCCGTTTTTTAACAGTTTCGAGGCGCAACCGCTGTCCCTACAGTTCGATTATAGCGAATACAACGTAGTTAATATTACGGGGACGGTGTGGCGGACGATAGCGGCCAAATTTCCGACGGACGTGGTGGATCCCAGTGACGCGGTAATAAACAGAAAGCTTAGCAGCGATGCGGCAGCGGTGGCCTATTTAGATGAGGCTATACCTTCGCCTGGGATCGCGTTGGTTAGCCCTTTGGGTTCAGCGATCACGTCCATAGGCAAAGCCTTCGACGTGATAACCAAAACGGCGGCGAAAGCCAAGGTTTTAAAGGACCTGGTCCGCACCGCCAGCGGAGCAATTCAGAACGTTTTTGATGATCTTACAAGCTTCACTAATAGCCTGGTTGACCTTATAAACTTCCCATTTACTATTATCGGAAACATAGAGGATTCTATAGAAGGCTTTAAAACAGCTTTCGAGGATCTAATAGGTATTTTTGACACAAACGACGAGCAACAGCAGGCAGTGGCGGAGGTTGGTTTGACTACCTTATTATCGTCTATGTCTTCATTATTGGTAAGCCCTACAGCAGAGGACTACCAAACACGGGCGGAGGTTGCAGCTGCGGCGGAGGCACTCACCGAGTTGTATGCCGATCTTACCTCTTATTATGACAGCAATAGCTATGCGCAAGACGCAAGTATAGCGTTATCGCTAGACGTTATTATAAATGAGACACTCGCCAACCTTTACGACATCGCCTTTAAATCAAAACAGGAAAGATCGGTTATACTAGGAAAAGACAGCGACCCGGTTAATCTTGCACATACCTACTTTGGCAGAGGCGACGATGCGCTAGATCAGTTTATAAGGGTTAACGATTTAACTTTGGCGGAATATTTCGAAATAAAAAAAGGACGAGAAATAATTTACTTCGTATGATACTAACATTAGACGGCACAAGGTTTACGGGGTTTTCGAATTACGCTATTAATTTACTATATGACAGTGTGGCAAGCACGTTTAGCTTTTCAGCGCTGCGAGATTTCGCGCCCGCCCCTTTTGGCTTTCAAACCTGTACTATTGAAGACGACGCGGGTAATTTGTTAATCACAGGCACTGTGCTTAGTAGCAATTTTGTTGCGACCCGTAAGGAGCAATTAATTACAATAAACGGGTATTCCTTGCCAGGCATTCTGGAGGACTGCCAGATCCCCCCCTCTATTTACCCACTCCAAAGTGATAAACTGACGCTTAGACAGATAATAGACAAGGTAACCGCCCCTTTTGGTATATCTTATGTGGTGGACAGCATCGTATCTGCCGAGTTTGATCTCACGTACGAAAAGAGCAACGCCGATCCGGGGGAAAGCGTGAAAGGATATATTAACAGGTTAGTAAGCCAAAAAGGCATAATACTGACGCACAATAGTAACGGGGCGCTCGTTTTCACAAAATTGCAAGCGGAGGCGCTATCTCCGGTTTTATCTTTTGCTGAAGGAAATCCTGGCATTTTCGAAATCAGTTTACAAACCAATGGGCAGGCGATGCACAGCGAAATAACAGTTATGCGACAAGCGGGTGCGAAGTCTACGAGGGCATTGCAGTCAACAATAGCGAACCCTTATTGTCCTATAACCAGATCAAAAGTAAAGATATTAAACTCTGATAGCGGGGATTTATTAGACGTGGATAAAGCGGCAAGAAACGAACTAGGCGCAGAACTGGCGGGAGCCATATCTTTGACAATTAAAACAACTGCGTTTGTCATGCCTGGTAATTTGATAAGAGTAAAAAGTCAAACCTTAAGGATCTCAGAATACACGGAATTCTTTGTACAATCCTGTCAGATAAGCGGCGATGTGAACGGGGAGAAATACACTCTTACCTGTGTTTTAAAAGAAGCATATACGACGGACGAAGTTAATAACATATTCCTATGATAACACTAAGCAGAGTTAAACAAGCGACGGCAGAGTTTATAAAAATTCTAAGATTTGGGGAAAATGATGTCCAGACCTCCCCACAATACTTGCCTTTTGGGATCGATTCTAAACCCATACAAGGTTTGTTGGCGGCGCAAGGGAAAACATCAAACGCCGAAGACACGATCGTGTTCGGGTATCTACTGCAGAGTGCCGAAACGGAGGAGGGGGAGATACGAACTTATTCCACTGACGCAGATGGGGCTGTAAAATTTTACATCAAACAACTAAACGACGGCACTTGTGAGATAGGGGGGACTGCGGATTTTATGACCAGATTTACGGCGTTAGACACCGCGCTACAACAGTTTATAATTGATCTAAACAGTAAGCTTGTGACGGCATTAGGTACGGCTGGGAGCAGTTGGCCGGGTACATCTCTGGACATATCCGGCGCTAAGATCGAAGAAATAAAAACGTTATAGATGTTTATACGACCTAAATAAGTAGTTAGTCCAACTAAAAGCAGTGGGCTTATACAGCATTCGGTCTTCGTTTGCTTTCGCCTCTAATTCGAATGGTATATTTTTATACGCGCTCAGAGGACACCACAACAAGTTTAGGCCCCACATTCCGAAGTAAAGCAAGAAGAAAAATATCACCAATAGCTTTTTTTGCTGCGCTATATGGATCATCTCATGGTTTAATTGCTCCGTTGTTACCCGCTCCTTGGCCCCTCTGAAATAGATGGTGTTTATAAATGCAAGGCCAGAGAAGCCAAGCGGGATCTTTTTACAATCGTATTTTATTTTCATATTTAAAAATTTGTATGTAGCACGAAATTTATACATGCTAAAATTATTTAATGATTTGGGTATATACAGATGTTAGTGAGAATTAACAGTATGTTCGAATCGTTCTGCTATTTCTGTGCTACTTCCTTCATTGTATCTACCTGTTTGGTATCTAACTTGTTCTATCATTGTTATCAACTCCTTGCGAAAGTTTGGTATATCAGTTATCAAAATTGAATAACTCTCACTAACCCCAAATAAACGCAATATTTCTTCTGCTGCTAATTCAGGGCTGTTGTTATTTATAACTTTTGCTATTTTTTCTTGTG
>Ga0307380_10002553_pt1 | contig 25780 bp, 35 predicted proteins | sample UN3MG_FD_202239 | JGI IMG/M metagenome (GOLD analysis project Ga0307380, IMG submission 202239) | Soil microbial communities from Risofladan, Vaasa, Finland - UN-3 | ecosystem: Environmental > Terrestrial > Soil > Coastal area > Acid sulfate soil | place: Finland: Risofladan, Vaasa | collected... | reverse complement strand
CGGAACAACGTTGCAGCAGGATCAGCCGCACCAGTTGGCGTATTGAATCGCCACGTTGCGGTATGTACGTTGTCCAGAGGTGCTGTTAGATTCGGACCACGATTGTAAAGGGCTTCACTATTTCCATCAGTACAACCCCAAATCAAACTTGCGCCCGCTATAACTGCTGGCTTCGATGCAACTGCTTGACCATAAAAACCTAAGTCAAGACCAGAAAGAACTAAACCAGTCTTACTAGCACCTGTTAATATTGTAACGCCTGATGTTGATTGCGAATCAAATCGAACGTATTGACTGTAACCAAGATTAGCTATGTCGAACGTGCCACCCGTTATTCGAACAGGATTGTTAATAAGATCAGTAACCGTATTGATCGATACAGCAATTGTGCCGGACTGATCCAGTATTTGCAGGGCGGTAGTAGTGGCCCGAATCGAACCCTCAAGCGTCACACCACCCGCGCTGTAGAAACTCAGTGTAGGGATCGTCGCTGGCTCTCCATAGCGCATGTTGGTGCTTGGCTCATACCGCTGATCTGTTGTTTCATCCCAGAACAACATTTGCCCGTCCGTGTCCCCGTCAACCGTGGACCCACCAGAAGGGGCCTTCCAACTTGCCGTTGACGCGGTGTCGGCGGACAGCACCCACCCGGCGGTTAGGCCAGCAAGGTCAAGCAGGTTTACTTCAGTAGCAGTTGCTGTCACATCAGAAATGTTCGACAAGGTATGCGTGTGGCTGTTGTTTGCGACAGTAACCACACCTGCATCGGTCATCGTTGCGTCACCAGACATAACAAAATCACGCCACTGGGCGGTACCAGTATCGTAAATAAGTAGCGAAGCATCAGCAGGCGTTGTTAGTGTCACATCATTGAGGTCACCCAAACTGGCAAGAGGCACTGCAGAAACGTCGCCCCACACCCAGAACTCACCATCGGCGTACTTATAGACAGTGACCAGACCACCTTGGTCAACAGTCACACTACCGCTTACCGGGGCAGCGCCTGCTTGGATAAACTGTACAGAGGCCGTACCTGCTGTAATCTCGATCGAGTCGGTGCCTTCATTATGAACAACATAGGTCGCACCAACGGGGATGTTTGCATCATTATCACAAGTGAAGTTGACAGCGGTGCCAGCATCGCGATGCCACAGCATCCCGTTGTGGGCAAGGTCGAACGTATCATCAACATCGATCTCATACACAGGCATAACGTTGAAGCCTATCGGCTGTGCGTTATCGAGGCCATCCTTAACCTTGCCACCCGTACCAAAGTCGGCAGCGGTAACGGGACCATCCAAAGTCCATGTGCCTGAGACGGTCTCATCCGCTGTCAGGTCAGCCCCACCACCGATCTCAAATACAGTGCCGCCTGAATCTTTCGAGTACAGCTTTCTATCCGCTGGGTTAGTAGCGATAGCGAGCTCGCCCTCGACTAACTGACCAGCTGTTGGGATATCAGAAGCGGTTGAGCTCCGCTTAATTATTATGGTGTTAGCCATTATTTAGAACGTGCCACCATCAATAACAAAAGAATCTATCGTTGCATTGGCATCATCACCAGAGATGTCCTCAAAGGTTTTGGTACCGCCAAACGATTGGGCGACGATTGAGACATACCCCGGAGTCGATGCGGTTGCTGCACTAAGGTTCTGCTGCACGATGGTCCAATCAGCAGCATCGTTCAGTACGCCGTCTGACTCAGCGATCAGTACATCGCCAACCTCAAGGATGGCAGAGCCGGTTGTCCAGTTGTAAGTACCGGCAACCGTGACAGTGTACATGTCACCAGTCGTTGAGGTGATCGTATCGAGGTCCGGGCTACCAGCACCAGCACCAGCGGTCGGATCGAACGCACCCTGATAGGTTACCCCAGAGGTAACTGCCGTATCGACATACGCCTTGACCGACTCAGATGTTGCGACAGTCGTAGCCGAAGCAGAAGCCATCGTGTCATCATCAATGATCCACGTCCAAGCTGCTGACCCTGCATCAGTGGTGGATACGAGATTGGCGATTGTCTTGCCATTCAGCGTGCCCATGCCGGTGACATCGTTTGTCGTGTCAGCAATAACGATGCCAGTCGCCTGAATGGTCAAACCACCTGTGCCATCGAAACGAGCGATCGTGTTATCAGTAACTGTCGGGCCGGGACCAACTACATCACCACCACCTGCCGGAACAGACCATGCACCTGAGCCATCGAGGAAGTATGTTGCGCCAAGGCTGTTCGAGCCGGGTACGAGACCCTGCACCGTAGAGGCTGTCGCGAACAGGTTAAGCATTGCTGTGGCTTCAGTGCCAGTCAGCTCATCTACGACCCCGCCTGCACCTGCGTTGTTGCCGAGGAATACATCATCAGCAACTACGTTTTGCATCTTCGCGTAGGTGACAGCATCATTAGTAATCGTCGCTGCGAATGACCCAGTACCAGTACCGGTGACATCGCCTGTCAGGGTGATTGTCTGGTCACCAGTATTTGAGCCAGAGGAAGTTCCGGAAAATGTAGAAGATGCAGCAACAGAGAAAGTTGGTAGGTCTGCGTCGTATGAGTTGAGTAGGTCAATAAAGTATTGCCCACCCACCACTTCAACAGTGGCCCCTGCCGCACCAATATACAGTCTGCCATCTCCGGTACCGGATGCTTCTACATAAGCTAACTCTCCTTGAGCAAGCCCGGTAGGAGCTGTGTTTCCTACAGAACGTTTAATACGAATTGTGTTAGCCATTAGAAATATCCACCGTCAGTTATCGAACTTAAATTTGTTTTCTTCAAAGCGCCATCGCTATCATCATGTAGCAAAACGTCATCATCGGGTTCCGCTACTACATCTGTTTTGTTTGTAATTGCAACCACATTAACTGTTAGTGCAGTAGCACCGGTAACCTCTCCGGTATGTGTTGCATTCTGCTCAATCGGTACTCCATTGATCTGGATAGCACTGCCTTCAATGTTGGTTACATATCCGGGATCACCGATTTCAAATATTTCATTAACAACACCAGTTTCACCGAAGTCTGCAACCGGCACTGTGATCGGGCTTGTGCCGGTATATCGGGCAGTACCAATCGTGACACGTACGTCGTCTATCCAACCATCGTGGTTAGCATTAGAGCCGTCCAGTGAGCCAATACGTATGCCTTCTGAAGACTGCTCCATATCAGCAGAGGCGACGGAGAAGTCACTGGTCTCATAGTTGCCGTTGAAGTACGCACGTATTTGTCCGCTCGCACGAGACATTGCCCAGTGGTACCAAGTACCAGTGGATATGCCACCGCTAATGGTACCCACTTCAGCGAAACCATCACCCGCTAGTCTTACACGGTACCCAAACGCATCTTGTATAACGGCGTATGAAATTACCTGATCAGCAGCCGATGCGCCCCACATGGAGAAAAACACATACCCCGGGCCGGCCGATGTTTCCAACGGAGGCAAAGTATTGAATCGAACAAACCCTTCAATAGTCCAGTCACTGGTACCGAGGTTATAATTAGCAATGTCGGGGAAAGTTACGGTGTCGGTTGTGCCATCCAATAGCAGAGAAGCAGAACCAAAATTCGACTGGGCGGTATCAAGTTGAGCGTTGTCAGAGAAGGAAGCAACAGCGGCATTGGCAGAGACCTCTGTATATGCGGTAGCCGCATCTATACCCTCAAACTTCGCCAGTAGTTGCACCTCGCTCCAATAAGGATCGCCCCCAGCGACAGGTGCTGAAAACTTGAGTAGCTCTACTGACGCAGCTGCGTTATTCAGCCAGTTAATAGCAAGGTCGTTGGCAAGTTGTAAGGCAGAACCTGTCCATACAATCTGGCCGGCAGTGTCTCTCCAGTTTGACCCATCAAAGTTGTACAACAGGTCACCGGTTGCTTGTCCAGTAAGGTCTGTATCAGTGAGGGCGTTGAGGCTTGTTATCCCCGGAACAGTTCCGCCGGTGATGTTGTTAATAATAGTTGTAGCATCTTGCAGATCACATAGCAGGGCATACTCACGGTTCCCACGGATACCCTGTATTACCTCAACCGCTTCTTTCAGCGCTTGGGCTGTTCTCCACAGAGAATCAACTTGGTTGATCGGCTCTGGGATAGAGATAGGTCTTTGAACATTCGCCATTATGCCTTAGCCAATTCTTTAGCTGTCCCTGCCATCTTGAATGAGTAAATATTTTGTGCGCTTTGAAACTCGATCTGCCACTTGTCGGCTTTGTAACCACTGGGCAAGCGGACCATATCTTGTGACGTGATCTCTGCGTCGTATCGTAATACGTCATCTCCCCAGATACGGATACGTATGTTGTCTCTGACAGTGAGAGCCTCGGAGGGCTCCAGTGGGCTACCAGCAATGGGCATCCTGAACTGCACAACGGGAGGAGACTCAGTGACACCGGCCTCTACTCGCGTACCATTTATAGGATACAAGTTCAGGGTATTAAGGGGGTTCGTAGTCAGTGCCGGCGATTCGGTTTCAATCGTAGTGGCAGTGAAACGAGAAGCATTGTAATTCGTGTAGTCATACCCCGGAGTGAAGTCTCCACCCGTTATGACGTCTTGGTACTGTAGCCGATATGCACCCATGTTCACAGGGTAGGGCAGCTCAAAAACTTTAGAACGCCACTGATAAGACTGCGGAGTTGTTGTTTCCGGGTTCCACAAATACACAACATCACGAGAGATCAAGTACACCTCGCCTGTAAACGGGTCTGTCTGCACGCCTGTGACATCAGAGAAACCATTAAGGTTTACGATGTGGCCCAGAGGTTCCTCAGGCTGGAATAACCACCCCTCACTTATGGTGTTGAAGGTGATCACACGAGAGCCGTCTGCTGCCGAGCGAGCTGTAGCAGGGCCGTACTCTTGCCGCCACTCGTTACGAGTCATTAGCGGGGCAGTCATGTTGTATGCCCCAGACTGATTGACCATCACGATGCCATTCATTGACGAGTACATTACGCCAGCGAGACTGTTAACAATGCTACGGAATGACAGGCACGGCTCGACGTCATCGAGACGAGTCAATGCGACACTGGAAGGGTGGACCCCGGTAGCAACGTATGGGTTAGCAGTGGTGCATACGACTACGCCTGACTGGTATACCCCAAGCCCGATAACCTCTGAGTCTACAGAGATCTGATACTGTGTAGGCCAAGCATGAGGGCGATAAGGTTCAGAGCAATATAAGTCGCGGCCAACAAAACCAACAAGTATCCCGTTCGGCATGTTAACCAATCCCTGAAGACCAGAAGGAGGAAGCTCCCAGCCAAGAGAAGGTAAAGACTCATTAAGAGATACGCCATCTGCAGTGGTAATGAATCCATCAGTGTCCGTTGCTCCTGAGCCATCGTCGTTGTAGGTGGCTGCCGGCGTAGACATCTCGGTAACTAAACGGTAATCAACAGAGCTCCTGCCTGTGACAGTACGGTAGATACGAATCTTATCCAAGGGGTTCGGAGTAAGGCCCCCAGTAAAAGTAAACTGCATCGCGGACAAAGCCCACGTTCCCGTAATATCGCCAGTCGCTGGAGCCGATGCTGGTGAAGGTCCTGATTCCTCTCCCCACTCATTCACAAAGGTGTAAACGTATGCCCTTGTCTCATCCACTACACCAGATGCTGGCGGCGCAACAGTAGGCGCAGTAGTGGGGGACGGTACGCCCAAGTCGTAAATGGGGGTACCCGTAGCCCAGCCAGCGGCGGTGGCCACTTTGGGTATTTGTGTCCCACCCGATGCGTAGTACCTATCGTACTGATCGTTCTTCAGAGCGCCACGAACAAAGTTAACATCTTGGTCATCGAATGCTACCCATGTCCCTGCGGCATCAGCGATAGAAGTTGAGCCATCATATAAACGGTACGCACGTTCGACAGTAAATGCCTCTGCAGATAAGTCAGCCACGTTCAAGGGCTGCCGCAAGCCACGAAGCTCGGCAGAATACAACTGCGTGTTTTCCGCTATGGTTGCGCTATTGGGAGGCAACTCACGGTCAGAAATCTTTGGGCGCAGTCCAGCAAAACCCTTGAGGTGGATTAGCATTACGCGATACTTGAGCTGACCACCTCAACAGTACCCGCTGTAGTCTTCGTGATGAGCACCACGTTTTCTACAGAAGTAGCTGTGTGATCGGTTTGCCCGTTGATAACTGCAGCCAGCCCTGCTGCTGCTGCCACTGCATCTTCAGCACCTCCGGGTGTGTAGTTGCTAGTAACGTCGCCGCCGCCGATATCAGTCACAACTGTTCCAGTAGTGCCCCCATCCCAACGGCCCTCAACAACAACTTTGGCGAAGTCCGAATCGGTACCCCAGTTATCGAAGCACCTTAGGATGCCCTTGACGTTACCCGATGAGTCATATCCACGGGTTGCCAGTTTATGTCTTTGGCTTGCACTGCTCATCACTTACTCCTGTTTAAGATCGTTTATTGCGTTTTTCAAATACCTGATTTCAACTTTCAGTTCAGCCACTTCTATCGATGTCTGTTGTGTGGTGTTACCTACCCACAGTAGAAGCGCAACCAAAAGCATTACTAATGCTGTTTGCGTGTGTCGCTCAAAAGCACTTGATACTCTCTCGTCCACTATAGAGCCACAGCTATTACGCCAAGCGCAATAACTCCTCGGTGCCATAAGTTGTCAATTTGGTGCGCGTTCCTTTCTTGTTCAAGCATGTCCTCTCTCACTTCCATCCATACGTTCTGGTAACGAACGCATTCAATAAGCGCATTGACTTCTTCGTTGCGCGCTTGTAAAGCTGCAGCATTCAGATCACCTACCTCTTTGTTTGAAAGAGAGGCTTCGCGCAAGCGTTGAAATTGTAGTAGTCCTTCCAAGTCAAAAGTCGCGCCAGCTTCATTGCTCGCGATCTCTACAGGCATATCAGGCACAGCTTGCAGTGCAGCCACCTCTCCCATAGGAGCGGGGACTTCACACGACGGCAGCTCTAACGGTGTAGAACTACACCCCGTCAGGCTTACGCCAAGAATCAAGAATACTGCTAACTGTTTCACCTTGAGTACCTACCTTATCAACTGTGGCCCGACCAACCTCGTCGGCTTCTTTCGCTTTGGCCTGCAACTTGTCTGCTTGTTCACCAAGCTTCTGCGCCTTTACCTGCGCCTTCTTGGTGTTGTCCAACATAAGCTGGTCGCGATGTGCTTCTACTTTCTTAAGCTTGCGCGCCGGTCTGCCAAGAAGGGCGAACCCCACAACAGCGAGAAATGATCCGATCGCAAGCAACCACTTATTCATCCTGCCCCCTTACCACTGAAGCTGTTAGCTGCTGCGCCAGTGACCATTGCAGTATAGATCGTAAGTGATCCATCCATGTGCAAACCGGCCGCACCACCAATGGCGTACACCAGCACCATAAAAGTTTTGTATGGGTTCTCAGTGAGGTAACGCATCAGCGAGAAACTGTGGTCCAACTCACGCTGCTCGATCACTTTCTTGATGATGTGAGCAAGCACGCCGAGCAGAAGCCCCAGTGCTATTGGCCAATATTCATTAAGCATTTCCATGTCATATCCCTATGGCTACATAGTCACCTTCAGCCAGCCCTTCTGAGAAGGTAAGTTGCTGAAGCCCTGTGACAGAAAAGTGAGCCGGTGGAAATTGGCGCACCCCGTTAATAAACGCCTGCACACGTGCATCTGTGGCAGGTAACTCTGCTGTCGTATTAAACGCAGCTTGCCCTTCAGTGGAAGTGAAGTACTCCCATGTCTGAGGAAGTCCATCCGTTAATGCCGTAAGCTGCCCCAGACTGTTTACAGTTACTAATGAGTCCGGTGTCAGGGCTGCTGCTTGCTGCACAAACGCTTCCAATGTTTCTTTCGTGACTCGGAGTTGAACCACAGTAGTGGAAGCCGTCCAAGCTTTTGCTGTCGTGCCGTCCTGTCCGCGAAGTACCGTAAACACATCCGCGACACGGTTGGTAACACGACAAATCTCAACCAACTGAGCTGCGTAATTGTGAAGCGTAATGAAAAATATTTCATCGACGCCAATCGTAGGAAAGTTATTCCCTTGTCCTGCCACCATCGTGAGCGTTGTTGTGACGTCGTCGATGTCAGAAGCGAGAATCCCATTACTATTATTTTCAAATACTATCAGCGGCATATCAGACAGACTCGATTATCGCGCCTCCCCACAAAAAGTATACAGTGTCAGAATACTTGTAGATGGTACAAACTCCGCCGCTGGCCAAGGTAAATCCATTGCCTGCGACAACATCGGTCGTAGTCTCGTTGATCTGATCGAACCAACGCACGGTCACTCCGGTGTCTCCCTTAATACGAAACAGCCCAGCCAGTACTGCATCAGCAACAACTGTCCACGTCGCGCCTTGAGGGATGTCTGCATCGTTCGGCAGAGTGAAGTCGGCCGCACCAGTTGTGTCCTTATGGATCAACATACCGTTGGTTGTGATGTCGAAGGTTCCGGAAGTGTCCTGTTCAACAACTGGCATGACATTAAAGCCAATGGGTCGTGTTGTATTCAGCCCATCTTTAACTTTGCCACCTGTGCCAAAATCCGCTTCGGTGTGGTCGCCATCGAGGATGGTATCCCCAGTGAATGTCCAGTCTCCTATGGGGGCGGCAGGGTCTGTCGAGTTCTGCAAGAAACCAGTGGCTTCAATACCATCGAGTGTATCGGCATCGAGCCCAGTGCCGGGGCCGTCATTACCCTGATGCCAAATCTCATTGACACCGATCGTTGGCGCACCACCTGCGGCTGGCACCTGTAACTGGTTGGCAGTGCCGCTATCAGAGCCGCGCAAAGGTAGACCATCAATTGTGCCTGCACCTGTTGACGTGATGACAGGATCTTGCAAGTCATTACCATTGAGGTCCAGAGTCCCGGTCATTGTGCCGCCAGTACGCTGAATAAACTCAGCGAAGGTAGCAGCGGTCGTGCGGTTCTCTACCTTCGAGCCAACCAAAAACTGTTTCGCGGTAGTGTTCTCTTGGGCCCGGGTAATTGTCAGTACGTCTGATGTGTTATCAGTACACATGACAATTTCAATATTGCCAGAGGTGTCTTCCAAAGTGGCATAGAAGAAGTCCCCGCTCGCTGTAGTAACAGTTGGGAATAATGCCCCCTCACCTGTTTGCAAAGTGACGGTCGTGTCAATGATCTCCAACTGCACGCTGTTCGTGCCTGAAGCATTGTTGTCAAATTCGATACTCATGTGTCGCTCACTTTGAATTCAATCTCACTTTCAACAGTCTGCGAGTCGTCCGTGCTCGCTTGGAAAGTCACCTTGTATCTTTTGCCGTCGGTCCCACTGCTGACGTAGTAGTCATACAGGTACCCATCGGTGATGTTGGTCATACCAATCGTCAAGGTTGGTTCACCCACATCACTATCAGCCGGGTTTAGAATTGTGACTGCTGTCACCACACTGGTAACAGACACGCCCGTTGCCAACCACTCTGAGTAGTCGATCTGGTACTTTTTAATTTCGGCCGGTTGCTTAAGGAACCGATCAAGTAATGTCATGAGTCTCCCCTTGGGACTGTAACTTTTCTGTATTCTTTCGGGACAACCGAGACATCGACAGTATCCGGCTCCTCACTTGGCGGTAGTTCGTCCACGCTCGAACCCGCCCCAACACCCCCGAGTATGGCAGGGTTATCCGCCACCACATACGCTGTGCGGTATTCGGCAGGGACCATAGAAACGTCTGAAACTTCAAGCCCCAACGATACTTCCTGAGCTGTAAGTTCCGATACGTTTCTCTCACGGTCCACCTCAGCCTCGCAACGAGCAGCCCATAGTAGTGACGCTTCCTCTGCAGAAACCTGAACAGAGAAATCAGGTTCAGTTGGAAGAAACGACGGATATAAGGCTGCCAAGGAATTCTGTTGAGACTCACCTTTAAGAATGGAGCGGTAGGGGTCGAGATCAAACGCACTCCCTGCGAATGGAGACTCGACATAGCCGACGCCGTTGACTGCATAGCCGTTGAGTTCAAAGCCATTGACCCCTCCCAACGGAAGGTACAGCCCCGTATCTATGTAAGCAGGAGTAGGCATTTACATGTTCCAACTTGGGAACCCCCAAGGCTGCGGCGACTCCCCGTAGCCCTGTGAAGCGACAGTACGAGAACGAACCATTTCGGCACGGTAACGCTTACCCCAGAATTCAGCGCTTGCTGAGTTGGAATAGAACTTGTCGGGTTCCTGATAGAGCCTCTCAAGCGTACCTGCCTTGATGGCTTCGTAGTGCTGATCAACAATCCACTCAGCAATACGGTTGTCGGCACGTAAGCGAGGGGTGAGTGCAGCAGTCACATAGATATTTTCTATGTCTACAGTAGGAACCGGCCACAATTTGATCGTGTGGTACGGTTCCAAATAGAATCTGGATGGTGTGATGTTGTCGTTCTCGTTCGATATCAAACGAGACAAACCCCGCATGTCTGTTAGAGACAGAGGGCTACCATTGCGGGTAACAGCCATGACAAGAGTAACGTTGGAATATGCATCAACAGGATTGAGGCATATCGTTCCGTCATTAGCGGAAGCAGTCAACGGACCAATAAACGAACGCCACGTTTTCGTGCGCTGAAAGAAATCCTTTATGACCAGCTTCAATTGGTCATAAATGTACCCTTCAACAGCGCCCGGAACTTTAGCATGGATTTCCTTAACCCAAGTATCAAGCGAGCCACTAGTGGTTACTGCGAACCCATCTTCAAAGCCACTCTGCGGCATTTCTTACTCCTGCTAAAGATTACCCGTCAAATTTCTCCGATACGCTGATAGTAAAGTCATTGCCCTGTTATCGACAGCAAACTCGTCATCACGCAGCTCGGCATTGCCAGCTAAGTAATAAACAAAGCTCTGATAGAAAATTGATGGCAGTGGGAATGCAGTGGCGGGCACTTGTCCAAGGTCCGCCACTGTGAATTCCGGCAGTACTTCTCCCAATTGGAAGACGTCCGGTCGGAGCATCTTCGTCATTGAAATCGCACTATTCAAATCTGAAATCAAATCAGCATCGGTGTAACGGTCACCCGCAGTGTCATTCAAAATGACTCTGGCATCGGTAAGCGCATCATCGATGGACTTCGGCATCAGTCTTCCTCAAGAGCTCCGAGAACCCCTTCTAGTTCGGGGTCGAAGTCCTCAATAATTGTTTCGCCAATTTCAGGCTCAACAACCTCCTCAACTACAGGAGGCGGAGGCGGAGCAGCAGCTTTCGCCGGCCCCTTGCCGATAGAGGCTTCATAAGCCTCAACTTCAGAAGCAGTCAGCTCAACAACTTGAGCCGATTTCACTGTCGCCGCCACGTAGGGCAAGACAACTCCTGTAGCCAATGATCTCAAATAACGCGCCATAGTATCTTCCAGTCAAAAAGGGAGGGGGACAACCCCCCTCCCATGTCAGGGCTACTGACAATTACTTCGTAGCGTAAAGGATACCGAGAGCGGTGCCGTCAACAACCTTATGGCCGAATACCTGCAAACCACGCAGGATCGTACCGAAGGTGCTTTCTGCACGCAGCGTCTCAACCTTGGTCAGCTGTGAAGCAAACGTCAGACCATGCGAATGACCAAACAGGATACTGTGTGCATCGTCCGTCGCACCGTAAGGCAGGAGGTTGGATGCATACAGGGTGAACCTGTCAATCATACCAAGACGACCGTTACGGAGCATTGAAACACCATCACCCGTGAGGGAAGCGTCTTTCATGTCCGACTGCTTAATCATTGCAGCGAGCCATGCCGGGATGATAACCCAACGCCCCGTTTCCGGAATGTTGTTCTCATCAAGGATCTGGCCGCACTCAATGATCTTGCCGATCGCATTGGCTGCAGTAATCGTAAACGGAGTACCGGCAGCGCCGAGGTTCAACGAAGTACCCGTCTGGGCACCGGCAGTTGCGCCTTGGTTTGTTGCTGCTACGCCGGCTGGAATAGCAGCCAGTACGTCCGTATCGATTTCGATCTTCATCTGTTCGGATGCATCGTCGGCCCAGAGGCTGAAGTGATCCAAGTCAGACTGAATATCCATAACGTCGTCAAGCGCCGTTGACCAGTACTTACCTTTGTCGATAAGCAATTCGACAACTGCTGAAGACGGCGTCTCAGTCGTGAGAGTCGTGTAAGCAGTGTAGTCGTTGATTGCGATCGACGGCTTGGTACGGATCGTAACCTTGTCGCCGTATGCTGTGATCTCGCCCTCATAGTCCGTATTAGCTACTGCTGCCAAAACAGTTGCGTCATAGAACTTTTCAATGATCTTTCCAGACCAAAGTTCGGGAATGAAGGTACCGGAATACGCTGGTGTTGGAAGCGTGCCGGTCCATGAACCGGTAGTAGTACCGGGAACTGGATATGCCATTACAAATGACTCCTAAAAATTAACGAATGCGCCCTTCTCGGGTGGCAGCAATAATATCTGCCTCAATTCTGGCTCTATCGTCGGGTCGGCTTTTGTAACGTCCTTTCTGGATATCAGAGTAGAACGCACCGATCTCAGAGTTTGACCAGACACGTTTGTCTTTAGGAGCGCCAGAGTCGCCTCCAGTTCTTGGTGAACCGGGTGCTATGTAATCATCCAAATTCAGTCTCGCTTCGGATTTCGTTCCCCCTTGCCCAGAGGGTTGCGAAGCGGCTGTACTTGGGACTACTACTGTAGCGTTTTCCTTTCCGTAACTGTCGAAGAAAGCTTTTACCTGACGGGCGTTTTTGCGGTTGAAAGCTCTCAACATTAGTTCTTTGCGAGTTTCCCCACTGAAGGGGTCTACTTGATCCAGCCACTCGTGGAACGATGGATCAACATTTACTTTACGCCAGTCTTGTACCTCACGGTCCAGCTGGGCGAATACTTCATTTGTTTCCTGTTTTGCGACTCGCTGCCCTGTCTCCCCAAGTTGTGACTTGAGGGTTCCGAGCTCACCAGTCAACTTCTCAATCTGTGGCCGATATTCCGATTCAACAATCGATCGTGCTTTGCGGCCGATTACGTCCAGAAGGTCTTCACCATAGTCGGCAATCTCCTCTGCCGTAAAGTCTGCTCGTGGTTTCTCCGGAGCAGGAGCTGTAACTCTTGCTGCACCTGCTATTTTATCTTCAAGCTTGTCGATACGATAATTCGCATCACGCAAGTCCTGTGATAAACGAGGTACTTCTGCATCATACTTGCCTTTCAGGACAGAGTACTTCTGCTTCCAATCAGTGCGCTCGGCCTTAGCTTCTGGCTCGGGCGAAACCTCAGGATCACCTCCTTCTGGTTTGGGGTGAAGTAGAGTCACATCAGCTTTAGGCTTCTCCTCTTGAGTTACCTCTGCAAGCAGCGAGTCAATCTCATCCTGTGCAGCGCCGTCCTCGATGCGTTGTGTATCGGCTTTGGCTGTCCGCATAGCGGTTTCAATTTCTTCGTTTTGCTTGATCTGATTGCGAATCTGTTTTGGGAGCCCCATGGGGTATTCCTCTCTTAGCTAATTTTATGAATTCGGCCGGCAACGTCGGGCGCTTTTTCCATCTCATGTTTCATGATGGAGAGTCCCTGTGCACGACCACGTAATACGTCGGTACTGTTTTTATCATCATGGCCCATGACAGCACCATTGACATAAATAGCGTGAACCTCGTCCATCCAGTTCGCGAAGACCTGAAAGTCTTTGCTATGGGCGAGACGCATTAACGCTTCAGCAGTTTCTTGGTTAAGCTTCAATAGCTATCCCCTTTCATCCAGTTGAACATGCGGCCAGTGCGACGGCTGTTCTCACCTTTTTCAAGGTCGACTTCACTACGAGCCTTGGCGTTCTTGCCATAGATATTCGTAAAGCGTCGTGAGCTATCAGGTTTGCCACCACCAAACTCGGCTGCGCCGTACATGGTCGACGGGCTATGGTCACCCGTTGGGTGTACTGAGCCGGGACGTTTCGACATCTTGCCCTTCTTCGGTGAAGTGGTGAACATGTCAGCTCCCCTGAGAAACAGTGCTGCCGAACTTCTTGGCGCTATGCCCAGACTTCGGATACTCACGACGGCTGGTGTTGCCCGGAGCTTCTTTGCCCTGCTTGAACTTCTCAGAGCTCATGCCTTTCGACACAACAGAACTGGTGCCGGACTTCATGTAGTCACGCTTCTCGGTGTTGGAGTCGTCCCATCCGTCTTTGGACTGCTCGCCACTAAATACCTTCCGAGAACCGGTCTTCCCATTTTTCGGGTAGGTCTCATACATACCGCTCTCCTTACTTGCCCACGCCGTTGACGCCATAACCGCAGCGATCGGACTTGGTGTTGGGGTTCGACATGATGGACGCATTCTTGCCGCCACCTTTTGTCTTTGACTTGGTGTGCTCGCCTTCGCTGGCAGACAGGGGTTTGCCATACCTTTTGGCGAGGCTCGAATTTACTGCTTTCATTGAGTTACTCCTCGGGTTACGTTTTCCTGTCCTTCCCTCGCAGCCATTGCGGGGTCGCGACCTGCGCTTGGTGCTCCACCGGGAGCGCCTCCACCTGCCTTTGCAGCAGCTTCCGCTTGAGAGGCTTTCGCCTGCTCTTGCATCTTCTCCTGAAGTTCTTCGGACGATGGTACTACCTTTTTCCCTTTCATACCAAGTTCTTCAGCTACATCTTGTAGCACAGCTGCGCGGCCGGGGATACCCATGATCTGCATATCCATCGGGTTCGCGGTCATCTGCAAGAACTCAAGCTTGCGCATACGATCTGTTTCTTTCTGGACGGCTACTGTCACGCCCTTGACAACAATAGTCTCATCGCCCTTCAGCTGCGGGCCGATGTCACTCATCATCACCATCTCGTAAAGCCCTTCAATCGCTGGTGTGAGGACGTCATCATCCACATTGGCGGCGACGTTCTGCATTACTTTAGATGCGTTATCCATGAGCATAGCAAGGCCAGAAGCTGTGCGGCCGGCACCTCCTGTTGCTCCTGATCCTGTCAGGTACTTGGGGAGAGCAGATGCTTCGTCAGCCATATTGGCGAATTTCTCGTACACAGCCATCAACGACTCGACGTTGCTCTGTGGCTGATAGAAATCGATCGGCTTGTTCCCCGGCCCGTTGTTGCCCAGCGGGTCATCAATCACATGCCAGCGTTTCCACGGGTATAAGGTATTCGCATCCTCACTCTGGGCCAAGCGGTCGAGGTTGACAACAACCTGCGGCCCGGAAGCTATTGACAGGTTATTGACAATACTGCGCATGGTCGTGTTACAGACGGACGTGATATCCTGAAGGATATCCGGTAAGCCGTAGCCCCAGATAGAGCCGGGAATTTTCTCGAAGCTGGAAATGAAGTAGTTCGGCCTGTTCGTCAGGCTTGGCGCGATCTGCGCCTTGATGCAGTAGCGGTCAACTATCCACGCATCAACCATATATTCTTTTTCGGGGTCATCAATATCATCTTCCGAGAACCCATGGTCCAGCAGCATCTGTCCTTGTATGCAGCCATGCCACTCTAAAGCGTCAATGAGCTGGCCACGGGCGGACTCCCAATGATCTCGGTCCTCAAGGGATTCCCTTTCCTCGTCAAACCAATCTCGCCACGACCTCGACTGGGTCTTGTCCTTAAAGTCGGCAAGGACAGAACGAATTTCATCTTCCTTGTAACCCGGGACTCCGATGAGATTGTACAGGTCCTGCCGAGAATACCTAACGTGTTCAATGACATAGGACTCATCCAGATGCGAAGCATCGGGGGTGAAATACAAGTCCAAAGGGCTGATCCGGTCCCAGAAAAGCTTGGGGGAAGTCTCCCGAGATGGCTTACCATCCTTCCAGCGGACTTTCGTCTTCTGACGGACAGTGGGGCCCTTGATGCACGCGATAGGGAAAATCGGCAGGTCGATAAGGAATTCTTTGAGCGCTTGGTAAAAACGGCCCTCAATCAACACATCATTGAGCTGACGACTGGATTCTTTGGCTTCTTCGACAGAATTCTTAACAGCGGCCATGTGGGCAGCTTCATACAACTGGCTCAGACGATCGCGAACCATAGCCTCAGTAATCTGCATCCCCTGTTGTTCCATGGACTGCACTTCCGACTGGACCAGCCCGTTCACAGCGGCGGTGATGTCTTCGGGCAGAGTCGGTACGGGGGTTGGTGATAGGTCCCACGGTGGCTCAGTTCCACTGAGGTACAAGTCCCTGAGGACACTGGTTGCGCCTCGGCACTTGGTGGGGGTGACCCGGGAATAAACTTCTGACCCGCCGAAGGCTTTAATATCTCTCAGCTTCTGGGGGTCATACTCGCCACGGTAGGTACGTTGGGCTTCAATGAGTCTTTTAGATATACCATTGGTGTAGCGGGCATTGCGGGCATCGTGAAACTCGCGGCGAATGATCGATACGAGTCCCTCCATTTCCATGGCCGGTTCAGGAGGGGTCCGCTTGGCAAGTACTTCTGCCTCGTGCTCGGAAACCTGCTGGGGGGAAACGACCTGTAGAATACCCGCCATGTGCTGCCCGCAATTAGTTGCTAGTATCCGGAATATCGTTTATAAACAAGCTCGTGTCAACAGTAATCACAAGGAACTGGGGAGATGAATTGCCGGTATAAGGCTTGGTACCTCAAAGAGTTCCCCATAGGAAGGCTCACCTTGATAGACAAGCCTCACTTGTACTTCGACGGAATGAAGACTGGCGGTATGACTAAAGAAGCTTTCCTATCACTGAAAGACGACATCGAAACGAACGGGTTAATCAATCCAATTGTCGTAGAAGTTGACTCCGGTCCAAAATACAGAATTGCCATGGGCAACAACCGAGTAGAAGCAGCACTGCTCCTTGGGTACGAAACAATTAAAGTAGTGGCAATACACAGGTGTACTGAACCTATGTATGAAGACGGCACTGCTGAACGACTAACAGACGACGTGTTCCTTTCAAGAATGAAGGAGCTCCATCCCGGTGATGAGCTATGGAAGAAAAGTGCTTGGGCGCAATTCATACTCAAGTTCATCGCAGAGAAAACAAATGACCCGACAATACTTAAGGTTGCGTAATGGCGGGCATTCAACGTGTACAACGCTCCGCAACGCTACGAGCAAGGACCTACGCAGAATTACGGGAGTTGGAAGCCCCTATTCACAACGACCTCGCCTCAGTTCTTGTTGGTAACGAAGAAGGCTGGTTCCTATTTGATGACACAGACGTGAGATCAGACGATGGAGTTGATATCATAGAACCTGATGACTCGACTCCGGGGTCATGGATACGAACAGATTTTGGAGTGGACAAATTGAAAAATGCATCACGTGTAGATGAAGAAGACGACGGCGATACGCTTTATATCGGTGACGCTCTCCCGGGCACGGCAAACAGCTCCGCATCTTGGAGCATCAAGAAGATTGTATTTACAGTAGATGGAAACGGAAACACTGACGCTGTAACTACATGGGCTGATGGAAACAGCAACCGAGACAACATTTGGGACAACCGCCTTTCTTTAACATACACATGAGGATACTTCGATGGCGTGGGTAGCAGCAGACTGGAAAATCACTCGATCATCTAAGGAGATTGAGTATATAGGTGACCTACACGCGGGCACTGCCCCAACGTATGTCACGGGTATTGAGCTCCACAGAGCATTGATGGATCTTGCTGATGCGGCATCCGATACGGGTGACGATCAGATCGCGATCATCGATCTGGTGCCGTCGCAGCGATTGGGCGCGGACACCAACATCACGTTGTTGAACGGGTATATCCTGACCTCGGCAACTGCTGAAGGGCCGCAGGAACACATCTACGATACGTCGATCACCTACAACGGTGGCGCAGATATCTACGACGGTATTCAGGTGTTTGGTAACGCAACCAACATTCAGGTCATCCAGAACGGTGCAAGAATCGTCAATGACTTCTGGAACCAGCCAAAGATGATTACGGCTGTTGAAGATGCCGCGTCTTCTACGTCGCACAGGTTCTTGGTTAAGGTTCGCACTGCCGGTGCTGACATCGATGGCCGACGTTTGATCGGTACGCAGCGAGAGCTTGGTACGGTCTACACCGAGTTCTTAATTGGTGGTGGCACGGCGCGAGGTAACAACGTACTGGCCCTGACCGCGAACAGTGATTTGAACAACGCTACCGCCGATGCAACCATTGCTACGTGGGACACGATTGTCAATTCCAGCGAAGGCTATGTAGGTCTTGACGCTAATGCTGACACGACCAACGAGTTCTACTACTCGAACTGGACGGTAGCGGCGTTTACCAAGAACCAGTTTTACGAGCGCGCAAAGTGGATTACAACCCGAGTCGCAGGTATCGGCGTTGATACGCCGGCTCGCGATGCAGACCAGAGTCTTTACGGTCTTCCCGGTGATATCTTCCGAGGCATTACTCATGCAGTTGCAGTCTCAGGTGGCGCAGGAGCGTTTGTTGAGCCTGAAGCAGTCTCATGGACCGGCGGTACTGGACAGTTGCTCGCTACTGATAGCCTGGGTTCTCCCACTACTGTTTGGTTACAACTCCTCACAGGTGTAGCTCCTACTGGAACACTTATTAGTGCAGGAGCAGGTACAGCAACAGGCTGGACTATTGGTACAGTAACGCCCGAGTTGATTTCTCTGCCGTTTATCGGAGCTTCAACGGGTTCTGCGATCATTGGTGCATACGGTTTGGGTATCTTGCCGGCTGACCTCGCGGTCAACGACAGCGTAACCTCACTCGATGGCAACCCACTCAGCCCGCCCAACAACGTCGTGTTCAGTGTTACGGGTCTGGATATTACCGGCGGCCAAGAAGATTACGTTCTTGTCGGCCCTGAGGCTACTGGTGCGCTTGATCTTGAGTTCGATACGATCAACGGTACGCTTAGTGGTGCAACGGTAACGAGCATCGTGGTGACTACGGCCATCCCAACAGACACCCCTGCAACTGGCAGCATTCGTGTTCAGAATGATGAGGGACGCTACGTCAAGATTCCTTACACCAGTTACACCGGGTCGACGTACACGATTCCCTCCTATGACTTCAGCGGTTCAGGTGACAACGACTCGGTGACAACGGGTAACTTCTTCTTCCCAACGTGGTTGGACGAGCAAGCAGTTACTGCAACTGAGGCTGTAACGGTGGTTTATGACTCCCCGCGCAACCTTGTGGTCAGAGTGCGTAATGGATACACCGGAACCCCAGCGGTGAACCCGATTGTGCCGTTCGAGACAGTTGCAATTCTTGGCTCTACCGGAGGCTCACAGGCAGTATCTCGTGTCCTCGACCTGTAATGAGGTTGCTGGTGCATGTTGAGCAGTATGATGTAATCGGCATCTTGCCGTCGCAGCTAGAGTCATTAGCTTTAGTTGCGACGGCAATGGGTGTCACAGAGACTGCTTTTGTAGATGGGACTGTAGACGGTGTGCGCCGAGAATTCGGGTTCACCCGATACGGTAGTTTGAAAGAGTTCATGGATTCTCAGGAAGGGCCGTTTGTCGCCTTCTCGCCAAGTAAGGGAGAAGATTTACGCAAAGCAGATTTGCCGTCTGTTGGGTGGCTAGTTTTTGGACCAGCAATGGGGGCTCTTGAAGGTACTTTCGATGCTTGGGTGAAAATCCCGGGTGGTGAATTGAGCAGTCGTGATGCAGTGCCGATTGTATTGTGGGAGCTATCTAAGTGGCAGGTACAGTAGTATTTATCGAATCTGTTTCCGGTGATGGAGGCAACCCCGGAGCAACTGTATCGAAAGTTTTCGACGGCAGCACTGTTACCGGCTGGGTATCATCCTTATCTGTAGCAACCAACACCGATAACTTTCTGACTGGCACGACATCCATTTCAGACAAGGTATCCAACGCAACTCAAACCGGCTACGGCTTAGGTGCTGGTGTTGTTGGCGAGCCGTGGGATTTCTCAGCCACTGGCACTGATCGCGAAAACCACATCTTCATGATCATCAACGCGGCCGGTACACGAGATACACAAGTCAATGGTGGCTACGGCATCATCGCTGCGGATGATCTGGCGACTGATTCATTCGGTACATGGTACGTTGGCCCACAACCTAACTCTCAGGGTGGTTGGGAATACTACGTCATCTCCCCGACACAGGACTTCGATGTTGTCACTGCCGGCTCGGGTTCATGGACAACCACAGGCAACCCCGCACAACTCTCTGGCGTCGATGGCATCGGGGTGCGGTGGAAGATTACCAACACGGTTATGGGTGCATCCGATAACGCCTATGTGCAAACTGGATCAATCGGCGTTGGTTATCGTATTACCGGGACCGATGCGGTGTTCTCCGAGTTCTCAACCTATGAGAATACCAATCGATTTGGTGCACTGGAAACCAAGTCGGGAACGCTTTTCCCGTTGTGCAAGATTCGCATTGGACAGCCTTCTGGTGCGGCCGGTAACGTCACCTTCTCTGACTCAGGCTTTAATATCACGTGGCAGGGACAGGTTCTGTCTGATGGCACAACTGCCGCAACTGCTGCTGGGTTTTATGGGTTATTTCTCGATGAGGGTACCGGCACAACCACTGTTACTCTGACCAACGGCTCATTGGCCGCCGCGTCACCTGAGTTCTTTGATCTTGATTTATCCACCGTAACCTCAGTGACTGCCACCAACTTATCTGCCGACAGAGCAAGACTGGTCACTCTTGACTCGGCTGTAGCATGGACTGGCGGAACCGTTAAGAACTCCGGTCAGATAACCGCTACCGACGCGACATTCTTGAACATCAATGTCTTAGATTCTATTGTTGCTGCCGGCTCTGGTGCGGTGCTTTGGAACTCAGCCTCTGATCCAGATGGCAACCTCGATGGTTGCACATTCACCAAAGGGACCAACGCACATTCTGCTATAGAGTTTGGCACCTCAGTTACTGGTAATATCACGATCAGGAACTGTGACTTTTCCGGTTTCAACGGTGGCAATGATGCGAATGGCGCTACGTTCAAGTTCTTAGCAACTAGCGGCTCACTCAACCTGAACCTCGTTGGCTGCACCGTAGACGGTTCAGGGTTCACAGTAGATGACTCTGCCGGCGTAACTGTGACGGTGGTGCAAGACCCTGTTACCACGGAGATCACAGTAACCGACACCAGCGGGACTCCGCTCGTTGGTTCCCGGGTGTTTTTGGAGACATCCAGTGGGGCTGGGCCGCTTCCGTTCGAGGAGTCGGTTTCTATCACGCAGACAGCGGGTACGGCTACCGTTTCTCATACCGCGCACGGCATTCCTAACGGTACACAGGTAGTGATTCGCGGCGCGACACAGAACGGGTACAACAAGGTCGCTGTCATCACTGTCACTGGCGTTAATAGCTACACGTATGCTGTTGACTCAGGAACGGTTTCGCCAGCCACAGGCTCGCCTGTTGCCTCTGGTGTGATTATCCACACCACAACGAACGGCTCAGGCATCGTGTCGGATACCCGCACATTCGGAAGCAGTCAACCATTCAAGGGTACGATCCGCGACTCATCTGGAGCACCTTATTATCAAGCAACAACAATAACGGGTACAATCAGCAATACCGCTGGTTTTACTGCAACCGTCGCCCTACTGTTGGACCAATAACATGGCAGTCGAATTTGTTACTACCATCGGCACAACAGACTACAGCTTTGACTGGATTGCCGAAGAAATAACCATAGAGTCCGGGGTGCTTGAAGTTTCGGCTGCCGATCTAAAGTCTGCCATCCATGACGCACAGGACGGTACGCAGGGTATGTACCGTCGCCCAATTATGACTACAGGTAATCCAGTGACCCTGACAGCATCGGCAGAAACCTTCTTGAACGTGATTCTTCTGGATGGCTGGAAAATAAACAGCTTCTCTGTATCAGGAACACTTACCGTAGGCGATGGAAATACAGTGTCGCTGGCAGATGGTATTGATATTTTTGCCGCCAACCCGTTGGTCAATTTCGTCAACAACACCTCTGCTGCTGGTGTGTATGTATCAGAAACTGGTGGGGGTCTAACTCAGGTTGACCTTGACAACATCTCCGACGCGGTATGGAGTATGGCCGTTGCCACGTGGAAAGCCACTACTGTTGGCGGCTGGCTTTCCAGCAAGCTGTTAACAGTGTCGAAATTCCTCTCGCTTAAGTAGCGCCCTTTGGCGCAATTCTCAACTCGTGTTCGCCGCCATCCAAAAGCTCATGCAGCTTCAACATCGCGTTTCGCGAGCTACCAACTGCTCTGTCTCCGCCGGTCAAGCCGGGAGCTATACAGCCGACTACGTCAGCGGTTGTGTTGCCGGCGTGGATGAGGATCAAGTACCGGCCGGCGGGTCCTTCAATATCTTCCTTCTGCTCGAAAACCCCGTTATCTGGATTCGATAAAATAAAAGCCTTCTTCCCAGAAGGACGGGTAAACGGCCGCAAATGATACGTACCATCCGGAACACAGCTTTCAAACGGTAGCCCGCCCTTACCATCTGGATTCTTGACCCAAGGTCTTTCGATGGTTTGGAAAGTGTTATTCCCAACATACAATACTCCTCGCGTACAGTCGCCCAGATAAGCAAACCTTTCTAGCGTCAAATTCATGTCCATGCTCCTGTAGGCATTGGGGGCTTCTTCTCTTGCGAACGTTGCATCCTGCGCATAACTCGCCCCATCAAGTTTTGTGCCGTCCCGAGACATCCGTACTGCAAGGCATCTGCTAAGTCTGCCCACGGTCTGACCTTGTGTGGTTTGGCTTCAAGTTCTCCATCCTTACGCGCACGGTAACGGTACTTGTGTTTAAGCGCGAGAATGAGGTTTGGGCAGCCTTCTGGATCAAATAAGATAGCAGCCTTTCCCTCTCTCTGCATAAGTAGCCATTTTTCAACCGCATCCAAGCGCGGTTTAATATGATTTGTCTGAGCAGGAATCGCTTCAAAACCTAACGCCTTGAGCATCGTGAAGACTGATCGTTCCCCGATCTGACTTTTCGTAGTGCCTGAGGGGTCTCCGACGATGTACATGGGTTTCCCCTGAAAGCGTGGGCTGAACACGATGGGCATGAGACAGTCACGAACAAACTTTTCCACACCCATGTTTTCTTCATAGGCTTCTTGCAAAACCAACAAACGGCCGAGATGGTCGACTTGCATGATAACGGCCGCAGGCGCACGCGCAAAGTCCATCCCAATAATGAGCGCGTGGCCAGCAGAGGGAGTAAGCGGACCCTCGGCCACGTGAAAAGAATCTGTAAAGGTGTTTTTGAATACTGCTTGGCCCTGTAAAGATTCCCCCCACTGTCCGAATACAAATCGCTCAGACCACTCGGGTGAAGCGCCGTTAAGGAGTGTCCAGTAATATTCAAATCCGCCGGGGAGGTAAGTAATGTTTTCGGCAAGTGGGTTCTCCGTTACATTCCCGTTGTCGTCACGAAGCAAGGGCGAGGGTTGCTCAAAGTATGCATAAGACTCGGGTAGATCGACCTTAAGAAGTTCGTAGTAGGGCGAGTCCTCGGTCCCCGGGTTTGAATCTGCAAAGACACCGTACCAGTTCGGCCGTCCGCGTAGCTGCGAAGGGTAACGACCACATCGACCCAGAGCTCCAGAAATAAAGACAGGGTCAACTTCGACAAATTCGTTAAAGTAAGCGCCCGTGAGCTGCGAAGACAAGAGGCGCTTCTGGTCATCAGGAGTGTCAAGCGGAATAAGAAGGATTTCACAATGGATGTCCCCTTGCCTTATGTAGACAGTACTTTCTGATACGCGGTAATCAATGATCGGCCCAAAGATCTGCTGAATATCTTTGAGCACTGTCGACTTAATAGCAGCGAGAGTGTTACGTATAATCGCAAAGCGTGTATAGCGAGTCCCATCCTGAGCTGGTTCTTGTTGCGCAGCTCGCCGGAGGATTTCATATAGGCACGTTGTCGTTTTAGACGAGCCAACTGCACCGACCAAGAACCGGACCCTCGACTCCGAGACCATGAACTCACGACAGGTTGCTGTTGGGGTAAAATCAAGATTCGCCATTTATTCCGTTCACCTAAGGAGTGCACAGCCGCCGCCGCGTCTGGGTGGGACTACTGGACTACAAAGTTGATTGGCGGCGACGGAACTCCCGGCGCGACAGTAAAATTTACAGTGTTACTTGGACCTGATCGCACCCCCTGTGTCGTGACAGTAAACGCAACGCAAGCATGGTCGCCAACAGCAAACGTACCCGGAGGAGCTGCATAACTGTCAGTGTTCAGCGGTGCGTTCGGCAGGTTCACCAGCAAAGTGCCGTTACACTCGATGTCGTAGCTGGCAATCTCAGCCTGAGACAATGGTGTGCCGTCCTCGTATGTCGTCGGCGGCGTGAAGTTGAATGTCTTCTCCCCAACCGCAAACACTAGCGGTGACACGAACAACAAAGCAACAAACAGTTTTATACGTTTCATCATCTTCCCCGGTTAGCTTTTTTGCCGCGAGTCATCCCGTGCCCCCGGTTAGTCTTTTTGCTTTGGATCTTAAGATTCGAAGCACTATTGGAGCCGCCCTTTGACAGTGGTCTTTTATGGCCCACATCTTTACCTGCAACCGCAGCTTTGCCATGTGACTTTGAAACCTCAGCCCGAGCAGCATTCCTCTTAGCCCTTTTCTTCTTTTGTTCGGGTCGAGCGCCGTAAGTGCGTGTATGTCGCTCAACCTGCGACGGTGTCCTATGTCCAGTTTTGGATCGTTTCTCTCCACCTTCAGCCATTCTCCTGACTCCCTTCAATTATTACCGGTGCGATCGAATCTCCAAGATTGATGGAGACAGTGAAACGTGAACCTTCACCTCCCGAACTTCTGTCGGGAGAATCAACTTCAGCGACCCGGGCGAGCTGTTTGAAAGCGTCCAGCTTAGCGGGGATTGCGTTTTCGTGGTTGTGGATAATCGAAAAAATTGCAAGAAGCGAATCTTCAATGAGGACCTGACTCTTAAGGCGAATCCTTTCTTTGATGGAGAGATCACTACCCCATACTGATTTCGCTTGCTTGACCATGTCACGGAACATGGGGTCTTTGAGCTTAAGTACCAAATCCGCCCGGGTGAGAGAGTATGCGAGTAGTACTTCAGTGATGGGTCTAATCTGGACAGCCACTTCCACAGCGAGTCGGCTATCTGTATCAGATAACGCATTGAAGTCACTAACTGTTTGCGGCAGCGTCATTCATTATCTCGCTTTCCATCTCAAGTTTAGCTACTTCCCTTTCTTCCAGCAGAGCTTCAACGAGGAATGCTCTCATTGCTTCTCTAACCAGTGCAGAGTAAGTAGTGCCTCGCTTCTTAGCCAAAAACTGCAGCCCGTTTTGTACCTTCGGGTCAATAAACAGATTCGACTTTACCATGCCGGTCTTTGGTTTTGCCATTAAAAGAACTCCGGTTTTGCTATTGCCCGCGTCAGAGCCATGAAGCCTTTCTGCAGGTCTGTTGCGCCGATCGCTACCCAACGTTGATCGCAAGCCCCGTTGTTTTTCATGCTTTCAACAATGTCACCGACCATAGCAGCCAATTCCTTGACTTGATTCATTGCCATGATCTCTCGCTCATCGAGTTCGCGATACCCTTTAATCTTTCGGTGTTGGTTCTCCATCAGCTGCCCCAATTCGCGATAACAAAAACCGCTACGACAATCATGATGCCGATGAAAATTTTGCGACTAGTGTGCGAAGGAGGCTTAACTGGTGTTCCGCCGCCACCGCCGCCACCGCCGCCAGAATCACCATCATCCGGGTCTTTGCGTTTTCTTTGGGTAGCCATTATTCGATCTCCAGATCTTCGATTACAGCAATCGCTGCTTTTGCAGCTACCACGAAAAATGTCTCGGGGTCTTTGCTGGCGCGACGATTTGCTTCGTCTTTGATTTCTCGAATCAGTTCT
>Ga0307380_10002549_pt1 | contig 25812 bp, 28 predicted proteins | sample UN3MG_FD_202239 | JGI IMG/M metagenome (GOLD analysis project Ga0307380, IMG submission 202239) | Soil microbial communities from Risofladan, Vaasa, Finland - UN-3 | ecosystem: Environmental > Terrestrial > Soil > Coastal area > Acid sulfate soil | place: Finland: Risofladan, Vaasa | collected... | reverse complement strand
AGCACGAGCCGGCTCGAGGCGCCGAGACATTTGAAGGTGGCGATGATGTCGCGCTTCTTCGCCATATAGCTTTGGATGGCGTTGCCGACGCCGATGCCGCCCAGCAGTAACGCCGTGAGCCCGACGAAGTTGATGAATTGGGTGAAGCGCTTGGCGTCACGCCTAAGCGACGGGGCCGGATCGGTCCAGTCATGGATGGCGAAGCCGGATTGCGGAAACTTGGTCTCGATGCCCTTGCGCGCGGCGGTCAGGGCTTCGCGGTCGACGCCGATCTCGTCGGGCATCTTCACGCGATAGGTCCAGCGGATCAGGCTGCCGGGCTGCACCAGGCCGGTCTCAGCCAGCGTGTCGCGCGACATCAGCAGCTTCGGGCCGTAGGACAGCCGGTCGGCTAGGCGGTCGGGCTGGTCGCCGAGAATGCCGCCGATCTTGACGGTGGTCTGGCCGATCTTGAGCGGGTTGCCGACTTTCAGGCCAAGCCGGTCGAGCAGGCCGCGCTGGGCGACGACAACGCCGGGGGCCCGCCAGACGGCGCCGGCATCCTTTGGCTCCAGCACGGCGACGTCGCCATAAAGCGGGTAGGGATCGTCGACCGCCTTCACCTCGACCAGCGCGCTCTTGCCGTCCTCGGCGCGCGCCATGGCGCGGAAGCTGGCCGAACCGCTGATGTCGCCGAGCTTTTGCAGCGCCGCGGTTTCTTCCGGATTGGTCTGGCGGTGGATTAGCTCAAAAGAGAGATCGCCGCCGATAAGGAGCCGCCCCTGCTGGGCCAGCGCCTTGTCGAAGGCGGCGGCCAACGAGCCGATGGCGGCGACGGCAGCGACGCCGAGGGCGATGCACAGCACGAAGACGGCAAGCCCGCCGGCGCCGGCGCGCAGCTCACGAAGGGCTATCCTCAGCGCCAGCGGCAATTTGAGGCGCGCAGTGGGCGCGGCCGCCGTTATGGTAGCCTCCGTCACGTGGCGCGCACGCGGCGCTTGCCGCCGGTAATGATGCGTCCGTCGGCGACGTTGACGGTGCGATCGCAGCGCTTGGCCAGCGTGTTGTCATGGGTGATGAGGAGCAGCGTGGCGCCGGTGCGCTCCTTCATCTCGAACAGGAGATCCATGACGGCCTCACCCGTGGCGAGGTCGAGATTGCCGGTGGGCTCGTCGGCGAGGATCAGCGTCGGCTTGGTGGCGAGCGCCCGGGCAATGGCCACGCGTTGCTGTTCGCCGCCGGAGAGCTGGCCGGGAAAATGGGCCTCGCGGTGGGCCAGCCCGACTTCGGCGAGCGCCGCCCGTGCTCTGGCGAAGGCGTCGTCCTGGTTGAGGAATTCCATTGGCAGCGCCACGTTCTCGATGGCGGTCATGGTCGGCACCAGGTGGAAGGACTGGAACACGATGCCGATATTGGCGGCCCGCAGCCGCGCCAAGCCGTCCTCGTCCAGCGTGCCGAGATCGGTGCCGGTGACGGTGACGCGGCCTTTGGTGGCGCGTTCGAGACCGGCGATGACCATGAGAAGCGTCGATTTGCCGGAGCCGCTGGGGCCGACCACGGCCACAGCTTCGCCTTCCGGCACGCTTAGATCGATGCCGCGCAGGATGGCGACGGCGCCGGCGCGCGACGGCAAGGTGACATGCAAGCCTTCGAGATGGATCGCGGGGTGCTGTTTCAAACTCTGATCCATGGCAGGAAGGGTCACCGGTTCGGGAAGCGAATGGCAGGATAGACGTTAGATAGCCGTATTAGACATAGCCGCATTAGACAGGGGCAAACAGGTCGAAATGATGATAGTTCGCGCGCACATTGTGGGCCTTGTCGCCGCAGCCTTGATGTTGGTGCTGCCGTTGCGCGCGTCCGCGGCGGATGAACACGAGACGGTCATCGTCGCTTTGGGCGACAGTCTCACCGCCGGTTATGGCTTGCCGCAGGACCAATCCTTCCCGGCGCAGCTCGAAACAGCGCTGAAAGCGCGTGGGGCGAATGTCAGGATCGTGAATGCGGGCGTGTCGGGCGACACGGCCTCGGCCGCGACGAAACGCCTCGATTGGGCGCTGCCCGAAGATGCGAGTGCGGTGATCGTCGAACTTGGCGGCAACGATGCGCTGCAAGGCGTTCCCCCCGCGGGGACCAAGGCGGCGCTGGCCAAAATCATCGAACAGATCAAAGCGCGCGGGTTGAAGGTGCTGCTCGCCGGCATGGAGGCGCCGCGCAACATGGGCGAGGACTATGTGACCGCCTTCGGCTCCATCTATCCGGATCTCGCCGCGCAATATGACGTGCTGCTCTATCCGTTCTTCTTGGAGGGCGCCGCGCTCAATGATGGGCTGATGCAGAAAGACGGCATCCATCCCAACGGCGAGGGGGTGGCTGTGATCGTAGAGAACATGCTGCCGAAGGTTGAAGCGCTTCTGGCGCAGGCGGAGACGCAAGCAAAAATGGAGGAGTAGGGTTTTGTCCATGAGCACGACGTCCGGCATGAGATCGATCGCAGTTGCAGCCGCGCTTGCCTGGGCACCGGTTGCCGCTCTAGCCGGTGAGGCGGTCACCTATGACGTCGGTGGCGAGAGCTTCGAGGGCTATCGCGCCGACGCGCCGGGCGCGTCCAAGGGCCTGGTGCTGGTCATCCACGATTGGGACGGGCTGGATGACTATGAGAAGAAGCGCGCCGACATGTTGGCCGACATGGGATACGACGCGTTTGCCGTCGATCTCTACGGCAAGGGCAACCGTCCGGCCGATACCGGGGCCAAGAAGGCGGCAACGGCCGCGCTCTACGAGGACCGCGCGCGCATGCGCTCGCTGATACTCGGCGGACTCGCGAAGGCGCGCAATGACGGAGACCAAGAGGTCGTGGTGATGGGGTATTGCTTCGGCGGCGCGGCGGTGCTTGAGCTGGCCCGCTCCGGGAAAGCGGTTTACATCGCTGGTTACGCCACCTTTCACGGCGGTTTGACGACGCCGCAGGGCCAGAGCTATCCGTCAGACACGCCGCCCATTCTCGTCATGCATGGCGGCGCGGACAGCTCCATCACCATGGACGACGTGGCGGCGCTGTCACGAGAACTGGAGAGCGCCGGGGTGCCGTACGAGATCCAGGTCTATTCCGGCGCGCCGCATGCCTTCACCAATTGGGATTCCGAGCGCTATCGGAAGCAGGCCGACGAACAGTCCTGGGATGCGTTTTCCGATTTCCTTGCCACGAATTTGTCGGAGTGAGTGTGCTAGGACGCCTCGTCGCGGGGATCAATCCCCGCCACGCATTCGGTTTGTCCCAATGAAGCCACCTATGAAGCAAGTCGCCGCGCTGCCCTTCGTGGACACGCCGAGCGGTCCGCTGGTCCTGCTGATCACGACGCGCAGCATGGGCCGCTGGACCATCCCCAAAGGCTGGACCAAAGCGGGCCTGGAGGATGCCGAGATGGCGGCGCGGGAGGCTTTCGAGGAGGCCGGCGTCGAGGGGGAGATCAGCCCTAAGCCGGTCGGCTCCTACGATTACACCAAGCGGCTGCATCTGTTCTCCTGGACACGGTGCAGCGTCGATGTCTTTGGCCTGCGGACCCGGTGGCAGGAGCTGGATTGGCCGGAAAAGCAGAGCCGGACGCTCCGATGGGTGACGCCCGAAAAAGCCGCCGCCATGGTGCGCGACGCACAGCTTGCGGACGTGCTGCGGGACTTTGCCAAGCTCGGCCTAACCTAGACAAAGCCCCGATTTCCGGGCCGCCGGGTGAAAAGCTGTGGCGAACTGCCGGGCGCAGTTGTGAGCGTCCTGCAGACCCCCTATGACCTAGCCGCAAGGAGAGGGAACTAAATTCGTGACAACTGGCGATCAGAAGGTACCGGCCGCACGCGCAGGCGGGACCCGCAAATCCTCGCTCGATAAGGATCTTCGCAAGATCGAGCGTTTGGAAGACGCGACGCGCGCGGTGTCGCGCAACCGGATCGCCGTCGGCATCGCCCTGCTCTTTCTGGCGACGGCGGGCGTGCTGGCCAGCACCCAGATCGGCATCGGTCAGCACAGCATCCTGATGATCATGGCCGCGGTGATCGGCGGCTATATGGCGCTCGCCATCGGAGCCAACGACGTGGCCAATAATGTGGGGCCGGCGGTCGGCGCCCGCGCTTTGACCATGACCGGCGCGCTCGTCATCGCCGCCATCTTCGAATGCGCCGGCGCGCTGCTCGCTGGCGGCAATGTGGTCGAGACCATCTCCAAGGGCATCATCGATCCGGCGCTCGTGCCGGGCGCGGGCGTGTTTGTGTGGGTGATGATGTCGGCGCTGCTCGCCTCGGCGCTATGGGTGCATCTCGCCACGTTTCTCGGTGCGCCGGTATCGACCACGCACGCCATTGTCGGCGGCGTGCTGGGGGCCGGCGTCGCGGCTGTGGGCTTTGGCGTGGTCGACTGGGTCGTCGTGTCGTCGATCTTCGTCAGCTGGCTGATCTCGCCGCTGATCGGCGGCGGCGTCGCCGCGGGCTTCCTCGCCTTCATCAAGATCAATCTCATCTACCAAGAGGACAAGATCGGCGCGGCGCGGCGCTGGGTGCCGGTGATGGTGGCGCTGCTGGCGGCGATCTTCGCCGCCTATCTCCTCACCAAGGGCTTGAAACATGTTTGGCATCCCGGCTTCCCGGCGCTGGCGACGATCAGCATCCTGGTCTTCGCCCTGGCTTACCTGGTGGCGAAGCCGTGGGTGCACAGCCAGTCGGTCGGCATGGAGAACCGCAATCAGGGTTTGCGGAAGCTGTTCAACCTGCCGCTGATCTGCTCGGCCGCCCTGCTGTCCTTCGCCCATGGCTCCAACGACGTGGCCAATGCGGTAGGTCCGCTGGCGGCGATCCTCAACAGCGCCACCACCGGCTCGCTGGACAGCCAGGTCGGCGTGCCGTTCTGGGTGATGCTAATCGGCGCGGTGGGCATCAGCCTCGGTCTGTTCCTGTTCGGCCCGCGTATCGTGCGCATTGTCGGCGGGCAGATCACCAAGATGAACCCGATGCGCGCTTTCTGCGTGGCGCTGTCCGCCGCGCTCACGGTGCTGGTCGCCTCGCAGCTCGGACTGCCGGTGTCGACGACGCATATCGTCGTCGGCGCGGTGTTCGGCGTCGGCTTCTTCCGCGAGTATTACACGACCCATAGCCGGCGCCGGCGCTACTACATCCTCACGAGCAACAAACGGAAAGGGCCGCGACGTCCCGCCGCGCTTGCCGACCAGGATGAGCTGCGCCGACGTAAGCTGGTGCGCCGGTCGCATTTCATGGGCATCGTGGCCGCCTGGGCAATCACCGTCCCGTCTGCCGCGGTGCTGGCGGCTCTGATATTCTTCACCGTCGACTGGGTTCGCTGACCGTCCTTCACCAAGGCTGACAACTTGGCCACCATCTACGATCTGAAGCCGAAATTTCAGGCTTGCCTGCGCCCCGCCGCCGCGTGGCTGGTGGGCGCCGGGGTCACCGCCAACGGCGTCACACTGGCCGCCCTGGCATTGAGTGCGGCGCAAGGCGTTTGGCTGGTGCTTGCACCCGGCGCGGCATTGCCCTTGCTGCTCCTGCCGGTGACCCTGTTTGCACGCATGGCGCTCAACGCCGTCGACGGGCTCATGGCCAAGGAGCATGGCCAGGCGAGCGCCAGCGGCGCCGTGCTCAACGAGCTGTCGGACGTCATCGCCGATGCCGTGCTCTATCTGCCCTTCGCGCTCATTCCGGGTATCAATGGGAGCCTCGTGGTGCTGGTGGTGGTGACCGGCATCATCGCCGAGATGGCCGGTGCGCTCGGACCACTGATCGGCAGTCAGCGCCGCTATGACGGGCCGCTCGGCAAAAGCGACCGGGCCTTCGCCTTCGGCTTACTGGCGGTGCTGATCGGCATCGGCTTTGCGCCGGGACTCTGGACGAGCGTCTATCTCGCCATCGTGCTGGCGCTCTCGGCCGTCACCGTGGTCAATCGCGCGCGGGCCATCGTGGCCGAGAGCAACGCATCATGAGCAAAACGCCATGAACATGATGTTTGGTCTGCCGGAGCATGTGGTTGCCGCCACGGCGGGCGTGTGGGCGCTGCTCGTCGCCGCCACGGGGCTGGTGCTGTTTCTCAATTGGCGCCGGCCCGGCCATTACAGCGAGCTGGTCGACCGCACCGCGTCGTGGTGGTGGATGATCGGCGCCTTCACGCTGGCGATCGCGCTCAGTCACACGGCCGCCATCGTCTTTCTCGCCTTCATTTCCTATCTGGCGCTGAAAGAATATCTCTCGCTGATCCCGACGCGGCGCATCGACCGCGGGCTTCTGCTGTTCGCCTATCTCGCCATCCCCGTTCAGTATTATTGGGCGGCGACCGACTGGTACAACATGTTTCTCGTGTTCGTGCCGGTGTGGCTTTTCCTGTTCTTCCCGGCGCGCATGGCGCTGCGCGGCGACACGCAAGGTTTCCTGCGCGCAGTCGGCACGCTCTCCTGGGGGCTGATGCTCACTGTGTTTTGCTTAAGCCACATGGCCATGCTGCTGGTCTCGGGCGAGGTTTACAACCCGGTCGCCGGGGGCGTCGGGTTGCTGTTCTTCCTCGTGGTGCTGACCCAGTTCAACGACGTGGCGCAATACACTTGGGGCAAGCTGTTCGGCCGCCACAAGGTGACGCCGCTGGTCAGTCCAAAAAAGACCTGGGAGGGACTCGCTGGCGGCGTGCTGACCACGGTGGTGTTGGGCGCCGCGCTCGGGCCCTTTCTTACGCCTATGACTTGGCAATGGTCGGCTTTGGCCGGCGGCGTGCTGGGTGTCGCGGGCTTCCTCGGCGACATCACCATCTCGGCGGTGAAGCGCGATCTTGGGGTCAAGGACACCGGCGGGCTGATCCCCGGCCATGGCGGCATTCTCGACCGTGTCGACAGCCTCACCTATGCGGCGCCCGCCTTCTTCCACTTCTTCCGCTATTTCTTCACGCCATGAGCGCGAACCCGCTGGTCAGGGCCTTGCGCTTTGTGTTCTTCGCGGTCGTGGTGCGGGCGGTGATCCTGCTCGCGATCGGCTTGACGGTGCGCCACCGTGAGCGACTGCCGAAAGACGGCCCCGCTGTGCTCGCCGCCAACCACAATTCCCATCTCGATACGCTGGCGCTGATGTCGCTGATGCCGCTGAAATTGCTGCCGCACCTGCGCCCCGTGGCAGCCGCCGACTATTTCGACAAAGCCGGCGCGTTCGGCTGGTTCGCCAAGAACATTATCGGCATCATCCCAGTGGCGCGCGGCGGCGCGTTGAAAGGCGGCAATCCACTGGCGGGCTGCGAAGAGGCGCTCGACCGGGGTGACATCCTCGTGCTGTTCCCGGAAGGATCGCGAGGGCGCCCGGAAGCCCTGCAAGCCTTCAAGAAAGGCATCGGGCATTTGGCCTGCGGCCGGCCGCACGTGCCGGTCATTCCAGTGTTCATGCATGGGCTCGGCAAGGTGCTGCCCAAGGGCTCGGCGCTGCCGGTGCCGTTCAACTGCATCGTCAGCGTCGGCGAGACCCTGCACGGCACGGGCGACCGCAGCCAGTGCGTCACTGCCCTGGAAACGGCGATGACGGCGCTGGCGGCGGAAGAGAAAGTACCGGCCTGGGATTAAGTCGCCCACGCTTGACCCGCCGATGATGTTCGACAGACTCTCGGTCTTTGAGAGATTCGGTCCAAACAAGGAGGCGCGCGCTCGTGGGATTTCGACTGGCTTCGGCGATGATGGCGCTGGCGCTCGCGCCTTTCACAAGCGTGTTGGCCGCAGCGCAAGGCGATGCCGGCCGCATCGCCATTATCGACACCTCCCACAATGTGACACCGCATCTGCCGCAGTTGCGCGCCGCCGGCGTCAAGGTGATCGGGCGCTATCTCGGACGCTGCGCCCAGTGGCGGGGCAAGCGGCTCATCGACAATGGAAGGGCCGGAGGGCCGGGGAGCGAGATCGACGCGATCCTCGATCACGGCTTCGCGGTGCTGTCGATCTACCAATATCTCTCCAGCAGCAAATACAAGTTCGAGGGCAAGAGCTTCGACAGCCGGGGCAGACTGTTCACGCTCAAGGACGCCAATTGCGCCAAAGCCGCCAGCCCGCCGCACTCGACCAAGACCGAAGCCGAGCTCGATTCCCGCGCGGCGATCGCTCAGGCCCGGGCGCTCGGCCAGCCGGCCAATAGCGCCATCTATTTTGGCGTCGACTTCAATTTCGACCGGAGCGACACGGCCACGGCCAAGAAGATGGTCGAGTATTTCACGGTGGTGAACCGGAACTTGCGCGGCGCCGGCTATCTGGTGGGCGCTTACGGCAGCGGCGATGCGCTCATGCTGCTCACGCGACAGAGGCTGGTCGATTTCACCTGGCTGTCGGCGTCGCGCTCCTTCGGGGGCTCGTCCGCCTTCCACAATTCCGGGCAATGGCATCTGTTCCAGAACTGGACCGACACGACGTGGTTCGCGCGCAGAGCCGGCGGCAAATGCAAAGGCGGACTGCCGCTCGATACCGATATCCAGAATGCAGCCTATGCCGGCCAGTCGATCGGCTTCTGGACGCGGCAAGGCCCCTATGCGGTGCCAAAGGCGCGGACGCTGGCGATCTACAATCAGCGCCGCTTCGCCTGCAACGGCGATGCGCTGATCCGCGCCACCGGCGCGCTGCCGCCGGGACCGCTGGCGAGCACCGACCATTGCGGCCGGCGCTATGTCGAGTGTGAGCCGCGTCTGGGGCGCGGTCTCGTGGCACAGATTTGCTATGGCAACACGGCGCGCATCGGTGAGAGCAACGGCGTCCTCGTGCGCGTCGACTATGACGACGACGGCAATTTCGACGGCTGGACGATGATCGACAATCTGTCGAGATCGTTCGGCGACAAGCCGACCTATATCAAGGACCAGGCGGCGCGGCGGAGCGCGGTCTGCCCACGATGAGGCGCGGCTGCTGCGCGAGACTCAGTGGGCGAAGGGATTGCCGCTTGCGGCGAGCGCCAGGATGAGCAGCGCGCAAGCTGCCAGTGCCGTCACAGTACGCACATGATTCCACGCAGCCCACGACGACTGTATCCGCTTCCACAATTCGCGACCTTCTTGCGTGTCGGGCGAGGCGATGGCGAGCCGATTGTTGAGCGGCCTGTTGGCCATCATGGTCACCGGGAAGGTGCCTAAGAGGAAGAACAGGGTGCCGGCGAGCCGGTAGCAGGCGTCCGGCTTGCCCCATGCGAGGATGGCGGTGGAGAAGAGCACGGCGCAGAGCACAGCGGTGCCGAAGAACAAGATCAAAAACGGGATGCTCTTGATCGCCGCGGTGATGGCCTGCATGGCGACGATGCCACGCTCGGCGGAGAGGCCGGTCAGCGCCCGCATCAGATAGGCGGAGAAGGCGAAGAAATTGCCGGCGAGAAGCCCGGTGCCGAGCGCCGCCAGGAGTGTCACCACGAAGTTGAATTGCTCCATGCGTTAGCGCCCCCACCCCTTGGTCTTGTCAGTCTTCTACCAGTTCGGGTTGGTGCACTTAACGCCCTTGGTGTTGACCTTGACAATTTTGCCGGGCTGGGGCGCGGGTGCGGGCTCGGCTATCGTCTCGGCGGTCTCGGCTTTCGTCTCGGTCTCGGTGGCGGGTTGGGGTTTGGGCACGAGCTCGATCGCCCAGGCGCGGCGCACCTCGGTCCACCATTCCGCCGAGTCTGGCCCCCTGGCGTCGCCAATGAAGCGCAGGGTGAAGTCGTCGCCTTGCATGCAGGCAATGGAGACCGCGTAGCCCTTCCACGGCTTGGAGATGATCAGCGCGTCGGTCACCACATATTTTTCGGAGGACAGTCTGCTGGTCACCACCAGCGAACTGTCGTCCTCGCGCTGATAGAGGTGAACATAAATGGGCGGCGCGACGAGGCCGCCGCCGAAATTGTCCCAGCCCTCGATGGGAAGATCACCGCTATACGTCATGCCGAGCAGGCTCTGAACGAGGGTCGCGTCCGGGTCTTCCGGCTCGGCAGGGACTTTCGGCTCAGTTGGGGCTTCGGGTTCGGCCATTACCGGGCCGGCAAGGCATAGGAGCGCTGCGACAAGACAGAAGGCGGTCAGAGACGGCAAGATGGTACGGTGCATCAGTTCCCTCGGTGTTCAACGGCCGTTGGGTCGCTCGAATTCTATTCATAAACGCGGCGAATTTCGTCCATAAACCCACCCGCAAATGTTCTTCCCTCGCGTCTTCCGTTCATCTGTCTTGGCTTTGGCCGCAGCTCTCTGCCTGTTGAGCGCTGCGTCGGTACGCGCGGCGTCATTGCCGACCGGCTGCGGCTCGCCCCGGCTGTCACTCATGATCGGCCAAATGATCATGGTGGGATTTCCCGGTGACGATGAGAAGGATCGCGGCGTCATCGCCGTGCGTGATCAGTTGAACAAAGGCCTGATCGGCGGCGTGGTGCTGTTCCCGGAAAATATCCGTTCGCCCCGCGAATTGAAGAATCTCATCGCCTATTTGCGTAATGCGCGCTCGAATCCCCGGCCGTTCTTCGCGGTCGACCAGGAAGGCGGCAAGGTGCAGCGGCTCAGCCGCCGGAATGGGCATACGCGGTTTCCGTCGGCGCAGAGTGTGGGCCGCAATCCGAGCTATGCCGTGCTCGACGCCGCCAGACACCTTTATGACAAAATGGCGGGCGAGCTGGCCGAGGCCGGCTTCAACATGACTCTCGGTCCCGTGGTCGATCTCAATCTCAATCCGCATAATCCGGTGATCGGGGCGCGCGGGCGGAGCTTCGGCGCCGATCCCGATGTGGTAACGGCGCTGGCCACCGATTTCATCGAGGCGCACCGCGCGGCGAATGTCGTGACCGTGGCCAAGCATTTCCCCGGACATGGCTCGAGCCGCGTCGACAGTCACAGGGCTTTAGCCGATGTCTCGGCGACGTGGCGCGAGGTGGAGCTTGAGCCGTACCGCCGGCTCGCGGCGGCGGGCAAGCTCGATGCGGTGATGATCGGGCATCTCTATCACCCGCGCTTCAGCGACATGGAAAAGCTGCCGGCCTCGCTGTCGGCCAAGTCGGTGCGGGCGCTGCGGAACAAGAACTGGATCGACTTCCAGGGTGTCGTCATCAGCGACGATATGGAAATGGGCGCCGTCCGCCACGCCTTCACGCGTGAGGAACTGACGGTGAGGGCGATCAATGCCGGCACCGACATTGTCGTGTTCTCAAATGTCGAGGCGAGCGACCCGGATCTCGGCGTCAGGCTGCACGGGGCAATCGCCGAGGCGGTGTGCGACGGGCGTATTTCGCGTAACCGCATTCATCAGGCTTACGGCAAGATTATTCAGCTCAAGCAGCGTCTGCAGCAGAAGGATCTGGCGGGGACGCGGTGAGGGGCGGTGTCATGCCCGCGAAAGCGGGCATCCAGTAGCCACCACAGCGGCATGTTGTAGTTGAAGTCAGCGAATACCGGATTGCCCGGTCAAGCCGGGCAGTGACAACAGGAGGCGTAACGCAAGCCCTAATGATAGGCGTCGTGCTCCGGTGCATCCCACAACACGTAATAGGAATAGGCCGTGTAGCCGAGGATGAGGGGCAGCAGCGGAATGGCGCCGTACAACATAAAGAGCTGCGAGTTGGGCGCGGCGGCGGCCTGCCAAATGGTGATGTCCGGCGGGATGATGTAGGGGAACAGGCTGATAGCCAGGCCGATATAGCAGAGCTGGAAGATGGCGGCGCCCCATAGGAAGGGGGCGTAGCGCTGGCGGTTGGCGATGCCGCGCCACAGGCCGATGACGGCGACCGCGGTCAGCAGCGGCACGGGGCAGAACATCACCATGTTGCCGACCGAGAACCAGCGGGTGGCGATTTCCGGATGCAGGAACGGCGTCCATACCGAGAAGGCGACGATGAACAGGGCGACGGCGATCAGCGCATATTTCGCCACTCCGTAGGCCCAGTCGCGCAGCGCTTCGTCGGCCTTCATGATCAGCCAGCCCGCCGACAGCAACACATAGCCGGACAGCACGGCGACGGCCGTGACCATGGAGAAGGGCGACAGCCAATCGAAGGCACCGCCGGAGAACTGGTTGTCGGTAACGGCGAAGCCCTGGACGAAGGCGCCGATGGCGCCGCCTTGCATGAGGGCGGCGAGAATGGACCCGCCGGCGAAGGCGAGATCCCAAGCCCAGCGAAAGCGGCTCGACTTGAAGCGGAACTCGAAGGCGACGCCGCGCAGGATCAGTCCGAGGAGCATGAGAATAATGGGGATGTACAGCGCCGGCAGTATCACCGAGTAGGCGAGCGGGAAGGCCGCGAGCAGGCCGCCGCCGCCGAGCACGAGCCAGGTCTCGTTGCCATCCCAGAAGGGTGACACCGAAGCCATCATGGCGTCGCGATCGCGATGGGACGGGGCCAGCGGAAACAGCACGCCGAGGCCGAGGTCGTAGCCCCCAAGCAGCACATAGAGGAACACAGCCAAGGCCAGTATCGACGCCCAGACGAGCGGCAGGAAGATCGGGAGCAACTGGCTCATGTCCATGGCTGTGGCTGTCATCTTACGACCTTCATGGATTTCCCGCCGCCGCCAAGGGCCGGTGAGACAGATCCGCCTCGTCTTTCTCGGGCACCGGCGGCGTCTGGTCGGGGCCGCGGCGCACGAGCTGTCCCATATAGAAGACGCCGGCGCCGAACACGATGCCGTAGACGATGACGAATAAAATAATCGAAGTGAGCACGCTGCTGCCGGGAACCGGCGAGACGGCGTCCGCGGTGCGCAGCAGGCCGTAAACCACCCAAGGCTGGCGGCCGACCTCGGCTACGAACCAGCCGGCCAGCACGGCGATGAAGCCGAGCGGCGAGGCGAGCACCATGGCGCGCAAGAACCAGCTTGTGGTGTAGAGCCGGCCCATGAGCCACAGCACCGCGCCGGTGAAGCCCAGCGCGATCATGATGAAGCCGATGCCGACCATGATGCGGAAGGAGAAGAAGGGAATGACGGGATTGGGCCGGTCGTCGACAGGGAAGGACTTCAGGCCGCGAACCTCGCCGTCCCACTCATGGGTGAGAATGAGACTGCCGAGATCGGGAATGGCGATCTCGTAGAGATTGCTTTCGGTCTTCGGGTCGGGGACGGCGAACAACACGAGCGGCATATCGCGGCGTGTGTCCCAATTCGCCTCGATCGCGGCGATCTTGGCGGGCTGGTGTTCGAGGGTATTGAGCCCATGCAGATCGCCGATGACCAGTTGCAGCGGCGCGAGCCAGACGATGAGGCTCATGCCCATGCCCAGCATGATGCGTCCGTGAGCCGCGCTCTTGTCTTTTAGAATGTACCAAGCGCCGATGCCGGAGACGACGAAGGCCGTGGTCAGATAGGCGGCGGCGACCATGTGGGTGAAGCGGTAGGGGAAGGACGGGTTGAAGATGACTTTCGCCCAGTCCGTCACATGCAGCACGCCGTCCTCGGCGACGCGGTAGCCTTGCGGCGTCTGCATCCAGCTATTGGCGGAGAGGATCCAAAAGGCGGAAATGGCCGTGCCGAGCGCCACCATGCAGGTGGCGAAGAAATGCACCCATTTCGGTACGCGGTCGCGGCCGAACAGCATGATGCCGAGAAAGCCGGCCTCGAGGAAGAAGGCGGTGAGCACCTCGTAGGAGAGCAGCGGGCCGATGACGTTGCCGCCGAGCCGGGACAGCTCGCTCCAATTGGTGCCGAACTCGTAGGACATGACCACGCCGGAGACGACGCCCATGCCGAAGGACACCGCGAAGATCTTGGTCCAATGGCGGGAGATGTCGGCATAGATCTGTTTGCCGGTCTTCAACCACAGCCCTTCAAGCACCATGAGCCATGCGGCCAAGCCGATGGTGAAGGAGGGAAAAATAATGTGGAAGGAAATCGTGAAGGCGAACTGGATGCGCGATAGAAGTAGCGGGTCGAGCTCGGACATCGTTCGTTTCCCACCTACCCAGTCAATGGCCGCCTTCGATGGCGACTCAATCACGTTGGCGGAAGAGTAACCGGCTTTGGCGGCGAAGCCTAGGAGGTGCGGCGTCGCAGGGTGGCTGACATAGGTCGTTCAGGGGCGCTAGGCCCGCGCGATCAGGCTCAGAGATCGAGCTGATAGGAATGCGCCAGCCAGCGATAGCCGCCGTCTTTCCGCCGTTCGACATAACCCAGCGAGGGAAATGGCATGTGGAAGCCGCTCACGGCGACGCGGTCGGTCGCCATGCGGTGGAACATGCGCGCGCGTGTCGCGGCCCCTTGCGCCTTGTCCACGTCGAACACGCAATGCCAGTAGGGGCGCGCCAGGGAAGCGACCTGATGATGGGCGCAGTCGCCCCAAAAGACGAGGCGCTTGCCGCCGCTTTCGATATTGAAGGCCAAGTGTCCGGGCGTGTGGCCATAGGCTTCAACCGCGTGAATGCCCGGCACCACCTCGTCGCCGGGCTTGAGGAAGCTGGTCTTCTCTGCGAGGAGCACCATGGTGTCGCGGAACAAGGCGGCGAAGGGCTGCAAATCTCCGGTCGGTTTGTCGCCGGCCCAGAAATCATAGTCGATCGCCCCGGTGACGTAGCGCGCGTTGGAGAAGAGCGGCTTGCCGCCTTCAATCACACCGCCGATGTGATCGGGATGGCCGTGCGACAGCACCACCACATCGATCTGCTCCGGTGCGAACCCGGCGGGCCCAAGCTGGGCCGCGAGCCAGCCGCCGGCGGGGCGCGGGACGAAGCCGCGCTCGCCGTTGCCTGTATCGAACAGGACGAGCTGCTTGCCCGTGTTGACCACCATGGGCGTGAAGCCCGGGCCGGTATTTGTTGGCGGGCAGGAGGTTGTCGCGCATGACCTGATCGACCTCTGACTACTTTCTGCGGTGGGGCTCTCGCTGCTCTCTGTTTCGGCAGCAGCCCCGGCCGCGCCGGCGGTCAAGGTGACAGAAATTGCCAGCGGTAGAAGGATTCGCCTCACGTGGAAGGCTAGGGTCATGTTTCCTCGCTCTCGATCGGAGATGTCGCTTGGCATGGGCTAAACAGGAAACGGTGGAGACGTGCTCCCGGTTCCACTTGACGACCCGATATGATGTTATGTTATATCATCAGTCATGAACGCCGCCCACCACCACGACCCCTTGCCCAAGCTGTCGCGCAATCAGACGGAGATCCTCACCTGTCTACGGAAAGCGCGGGAGCCGATGAGCGCCTACGCCATCCTCGACCGGGTGCGGAAGTCGGGCATTTCCCATCCGCCCACGGTCTACCGGGCGCTCAACGATCTCATGCAGAAGGGCATGGTGCACCGGCTCCAATCGCGCTCGGCCTTCGTCGCCTGCGATCACGGCGCCTGCGACGGCAAGTTCGCCTTCGCCATCTGCCGGGCTTGCGACAAGGTGGTCGAGATCGCGCTTTCCGATCAGGACCAGGCGGGGCTGTTGGCGCTGGCGCCGGAGGGGATTTCGCCCGAGCAGGTGACGCTTGAGATTGCCGGGCTGTGCGACGACTGCCACGAAGCCGCCTAACCTATAAGGATCGAGCGCCATGAGATCGCCTGTTGCGATGGACCGGCACGAATATGTTGCGCCCGCGCGCGGCGTCTCTCTTCTGCGCCTCTCGGTGCCGCAGCGGCTCGCCATCGTGGCGGTGGCGGTCTGCTTCTTGTGGCTCGCAGTCTATTGGGCGCTTCGATGAAGACGACCGCGCCCGCCATCAGCTTTCACGACTTGACGCTCGGCTATGACCGGCATCCGGCGGTGCATCACATCACGGGCGAGATCGCCCACGGCGAATTGCTTGCCGTGGTCGGCCCCAACGGCGCCGGCAAGTCGACCTTGCTGAAAGGCATTGTCGGCGAGCTGAAACCCTTGAGCGGCAGTCTTGGCCTCGACGGCCTCAGGAAGCGCGACATCGCCTATCTGCCGCAAGTCATCGAGATCGACCGCAGCTTCCCCATCTCGGTGTTCGACTGCGTGGCCATGGGGCTGTGGCGCGAGATCGGCGCGTGGCGCGGTTTGCGCGCGCGCGACAAGCAGGACGTGGTTACGGCGCTTCACACGGTGGGCCTGGTCGAGCTGGCCGGCCGGCCAGTGGGTTCGCTGTCGGGCGGCCAGTTTCAACGGATGCTGTTCGCGCGCCTTCTCCTGCAAGACGCCGCGGTGATCCTTCTCGACGAGCCATTCCGTGCCGTCGACACCAAGACCGTGGCCGAGCTCATCGCGCTTATCGAGCGCTGGCATAAGGAGGGGCGCACCGTGCTCGCGGCGCTGCACGACATCGAGCAGGTGCGTGCGCATTTTCCCGACACGCTGCTGCTCGCACGCGAGGTCGTGGCCTGGGGGAAAACGCCAAAAGTTCTGACGCCGGCCAATCTCGCCAAATCGCGCGCGCTCACCGAAGCTTTCGACATGCACGCTCATGTGTGCGAGCGCGACGAGGAACTGGAGCGCGAGTCCGCATGATCGACGCCGCTATCCAGCCCTTCGTCGAGTTCGCCTTCATGCGCCGGGCGCTGGTCGGCTGCCTTGCCATCTCGTTGACGGCGCCGCCCATCGGCGTGTTTCTCGTGCTCAGGCGCATGAGTCTCATGGGGGACGCCATGGGTCATGCCATTCTGCCCGGTGCGGCCATCGGCTATCTGCTGGCCGGGCTGTCGGTCTTCGCCATGAGTCTCGGTGGCTTCGCCGCAGGGCTCGCGGTGGCGCTGGCCGCCGGTCTTGTCGCCCGGTCCACGGTGCTGCGCGAGGATGCGAGCCTCGCGGGGTTCTATCTGGTGTCGCTGGCGCTCGGCGTGATGCTGGTCTCGGTGCGGGGCAGCAATGTCGATTTGCTGCATGTGCTGTTCGGCACGGTGCTGGCGCTTGACGACGCCGCACTCCTACTCATCGCCGCCATCGCCACGGTGTCGCTCGTCGTGCTCGCGGTGATCTACCGGCCGCTCGTGCTCGAATGTTTCGATCCCGAGTTCCTGCGCTCTGTGAGTCCGTTGAGCTCGCCGACTCATCTCCTGTTCCTGGTGCTCGTGGTGCTCAATCTCGTCGCCGGTTTCCAGGCGCTCGGCACGCTGATGGCGGTCGGCATCATGCTGCTGCCGGCAGTGTCGGCAAAATTCTGGGGCGAGGATGTGTCGAGCATGATCGGCGTGGCGGTGGCGACCGCCTTTGCCGCCAGCTTCACCGGCCTTCTCATGTCCTATTACCTGAACGTGCCCACCGGCCCCGCGGTCATTCTCGCCTGCGGCGGTTTCTATTTCCTGTCCATGCTTGTCGGCGTCAAAGGGGGCCTCCTGTGGCGCCTCGTGCCGCGCAAGCATCTGGAAGCCTGATCCTCTCGCCCAAGGAGTCGCGTCATGCGCAATCGCTTCATTGCTCTGTTAGGAGCCCTACTCGTTCTGCTCGGTGTTGCGAGCGCCGGCCACGCGGCCGACAAGGTCAAGGCCGTCGCCTCGTTCAGCATTCTCGGCGACATGGTGAAACAGGTCGGCGGCGACCGGGTCGAGGTCACGACACTGGTGGGGCCGAACGGCGACGCCCATGTGTTCAATCCGACGCCGGCCGACGCCAAGACGCTGGCGGGCGCCGACATCTTCTTCATCAACGGGCTCGGCTTCGAAGGCTGGATGGAGCGGCTGGAGAACGCGTCCGGGTTCAAGGGCGCGCTGGTGGTGACGAGCGGCGGTGTGATGCCGATCACCATACGCGAAGAGGAGGGGCACGATCATGACGCCCAGGCCGAAGCCGAGGCAGAGGACGATGACACCCAGGCCGGCCAAGTCACCGATCCCCATGCCTGGCAGAATCTCTTCAACGGCAAGATCTATGTGGCGAATATCCGCGATGCGCTGATCGCCGCCGACCCCGACGGCAAAGCCGTCTACGAGGCGAATGCCACCAAATATTTGGCCGCCATCGATGCGGAGGACGCGGCAGTGAAGGCGGCCATCGCCAAGCTGCCGCCGGCGCGCCGCAAGATCATCACCAGCCATGACGCCTTCGGCTATTTCGCCAATGCTTATGGCTTGGAGATCATCTCGCCGGAAGGCATCAGCACCGAGAGCGAGGCGTCCGCGCAGGACGTGGCCAAGATTATCCGCCAGATCCGCGCCGAGCACATCCCGGCGGTGTTCATCGAGAATGTCACCGACCGCCGCCTGCTCGACCAGATCGCGCGGGAAACCGGGGTCAAGATCGGCGGCGTGCTCTATTCCGACGCGCTGTCGGAGCCTGACGGCCCGGTGCCGACCTATCTCGGCATGTTCCGCCGCAATGTCGGCGCGCTCACCGCGGCGCTGTCGAGCTAGCAATGTCCGGCCGGAGGCCGTGGCTGCTTCTGCTGATCGCGGTTCTTTTGGCGGCCATCGTCTTTGCCGCGCTGGCGCCGCCGGGCTGGCAGATTCGGCTCGGGCTGCATTGGTTGGTGGAGCATTTCATCGCCTTCTTTGGGCTGACCGCGCTGGCCTGCCTCGCATTTGCCCGTCCTTTGCTCGTGGCGGCGGTGCTGCTGCCCTTCGCGGTGGGGCTGGAAATGGCGCAAGTCCTAACGCCGGACCGGACGGCCGACCCGGCCACCGCGCTCAGCGCCGCGGCGGGCGTGGCGGTGGCGGCACTTGTCGCCGATGCCGTGCTCACTGTGCGGAAAAAGCGCCGGAAAGCGTGAGTTCCAGGCGGTAGCGCGGCCTCCTCAAATGTGATGTATCCTGGCTCCATGGAACCAAAGGCGCGGAAGCGCACCATAGCGGTCAGGGTCGGCGGCGTGACGTTGGGCGGCGATGCCCCCATCGTCGTCCAGTCCATGACCAATACGGACACGGCGGATGTGGGCTCGACGGTCGCGCAAGTGGCGGCGCTGTCCCGCGCCGGCTCGGAACTGGTGCGCATCACCGTGGACCGGGCCGAGGCCGCCGCTGCCGTGCCGGAGATCGCTGAGAAGCTGGCCGCGCGCGGCGTCGACGTGCCGCTGATCGGCGACTTTCACTATAACGGCCATACGCTGCTGGCCGAGTATCCGGACTGTGCGGCGGCACTCGCCAAATACCGCATCAATCCCGGTAATGTCGGCTTCAAGGACAAGCGCGACAAGCAGTTCTCCCAGATCATCGAGATCGCGCTCCGCCACGACAAGCCGGTCCGCATCGGCGTCAACTGGGGCAGCCTCGATCAAGATTTGCTCACGCGGCTCATGGACGAGAACGCCGCGGCGCCTGAGCCGAAGGACGCGCGCCAGGTCATGCACGAGGCCATCGTGCAGTCGGCGTTGATCAGCGCCGAACGCGCCATGGAATTGGGCATGGGCGCCGACAAGATTGTGCTGTCGGCCAAGGTGTCCGCCGTGCAGGATCTCATTGCCGTTTACGCCATGCTGGCGGCGCGGTCCGATCTGGCGCTGCATCTCGGCCTCACCGAGGCCGGCATGGGCTCCAAGGGCATCGTCGCCTCGTCGGCGGCTTTGTCGGTGCTGCTGCAACAAGGCATCGGCGACACGATCCGCATCTCGCTGACGCCGGAGCCGGGCGGCGATCGCACGGTCGAGGTCAAAGTGGCGCAAGAGCTGCTGCAGAGCATGGGCTTCCGCGCCTTCGTGCCGCTGGTGGCGGCGTGTCCCGGCTGCGGCCGCACGACATCCACCACGTTCCAGGAGCTTGCCCGCGACATCCAGGATTTCATCCGCGACCAGATGCCGGAGTGGAAGCGCCGCTATCCGGGCGTGGAAAATCTCAACGTCGCGGTGATGGGCTGCATCGTCAACGGGCCGGGCGAATCCAAGCACGCCGATATCGGCATCTCGCTCCCCGGCACCGGCGAGTCGCCGGCGGCGCCGGTGTTCGTCGACGGCGAGAAGGTGACGACGCTGCGCGGTCCGGGGGCGGCGGCAGAGTTCAAGCAGATGGTGCTCGATTATATCGAGCGCCGCTACGGGCAAGGCGCGATGGGGCGCTCCGCGGCGGAGTAGACGCTAGCGTCGGCCGCTATTTGATCGAGATCGCGTCGCCGGCGATCGACACGGTCAGCGCGATCATCGTCACATTGAACACGAAGGCGACGAGGCCGTGCGCCGTCACCGTCTGGCGGATCGTGCGCGAGGTCACCGCCACGTCGGACACCGCCGTCGACGTGCCGATGACGAAGGCGAAATAGATGAAGTCCCCATAGCCGGGCTTGCCGCCGCCGGGAAAGCGCATGCCGCCGCCAGTCCCCCGATGCTCCGCGTAATATTCATGGGCGTAATGCAGCGCGAACATGGTGTGGATGAAGAGCCACGACAGCAACGTGGTGACAAACAGCAGCGCGAGTAGGCCCGGCTGAATGGTCTCGCTCTGCGATGCCGTGCGCAGCCAGAAGACGATGGCCCCTAAGCTCATCATGCTGGCGGCCACGGTGAGGATGGGAATGGCGATGCGGCCATCGTCCTGAAGCGGAGATTCGCGGCGCACGCGGTCCGGGTCCGACCGCAGGATCATGACAATCACCAGCAACAGATAAAGCGCCACACCGGCGTCGAAGCCGATCAAAAACCGCGACGTGAGGTGATAGTTGTCCGGCAGGAGCAGATAGAGCGCCACACCGAGAACTACTGCGAACACCAACCGCCAACGTGCCTGGAGAAAGCGCGAAACGCGCGTATTCCGAAGGCGATGCAACAGCTTCGATGGCGTGGCCATGGCCGCCATTCGATCCGGATTCGCCTGCCGGCTCAAGCGCGCCGTTCGGCGATGAAGCGCGCGGCGTCGATCAGCAAGCCTGCGCGATCGCCGAAGGGGGCGAGCGCGTCTTCCGCTTCGGCCACGAGCCCGGCAAGATGCGCTTTGGCGCCTTCGATGCCGAGCAGGGCCACGAGGGTCGCCTTGCCGGCCTCGGCATCCTTCGCCACGGCTTTGCCGACGGCTTCGGCGTCGCCTTGCGCATCGAGCAGATCGTCGGCGAGCTGAAAGGCCTGGCCGAAGGCGGCGGCATAGGCGGTGAGCGCCGCCCGGCCGCCTGCGTCAGCGCGGCCGAGCACGGCGCCGGCCTCGCAGGCGAAGCGGAACAAAGCGCCGGTCTTCAGCGTCTGCATGGCGGCGGTGTCCTCGGGTGAAAATTCCCGGTGCGCGGCCGCAAGGTCGAGCGCCTGGCCGAGCGCCATGCCCTGCCAGCCGGCTGCGCGCGTGAGCATGAGGACAAGCTCGGCGCGGACGCCGGCATCCGCATGGGTCTCGGGCGCGCTCAGGATCTCGAAGGCCAGGGTCAGCAGCGCATCGCCGGCGAGGATGGCGGTCGCCTCGTCGAAGGCGACATGTAGGGTGGGGCGGCCGCGGCGCATCGCGTCGTCGTCCATGGCGGGGAGGTCGTCATGCACCAGGGAATAGCAGTGGATGCATTCCAGCGCGCAGGCCGCATCGAGCGCGTGCACCTCGTCTACGTCGAACAGCCCCGCCGCCTGGATCAGCAAAAACGGGCGCAGGCGCTTGCCGCCGCCAAGCGCCGCATAGCGCATGGCCTCGCCCAGCTTGCCGCCGCCTGGGGGCATGCCGGGCTGCGCGGCAAGGTGCGCGCCGAGCCGGCGCTCAACGGTTCCGGCTATGCGATCGAGCTCTGCGAGGAAGGTCATCTTGGGCGGTAGGGATAGCGGAGGCGGCGTCCAGCCGCAAACGCCCAGCGCGCCACCCCGCAATACGGCGTTGCTCCAAGCGGCGCCTGGGAGGTAGAACCCGATTCCATGGCGGTACAGGCGGCTTCAGGGGCTCGAAAGCCAGTCAAGAAACGGGCGCGGGGACGCAAACATCACCCATGGCTGCGGCGCGTGGCGCTGGTGCTGCTCATCCTGGCCGGCGCGTTCCTGCTTTCCATCGTGCTGTTCCGCTTCGTCAATCCGCCCTTCACGCCCGTGATGGCCGTGGAGAAGCTGCGCGGCGCGACGCTCAAGCGCCAATGGGTGCCGCTCGAGAAGATCTCGCCCAATCTTCGCCTGGCGGTGGTGGCGAGCGAGGACGGCCGGTTTTGCGCCCATTGGGGCGTGGACTGGGGCGCGGTCAAGGACGCGGTCGAGGCGGCCCACAGTCTCAAGGGCGTGCGCGGCGCGAGCACGATCCCCATGCAGACGGCCAAGAATCTCTATCTGTGGAATCAGCGCAGCTATGTGCGTAAGGCCCTGGAAGTGCCGCTGGCTTATGTCATGTCGGCGATCTGGCCGAAGCGGCGGATGATGGAGGTCTATCTCAACATCGCCCAATGGGGCCCGGGGGTGTTCGGCGCCGAGGCCGCCAGCCGCTATTACTTCGGCAAGCGCGCATCCGCGCTCACCAGGCGCGAGGCGGTTCTGCTCGCCGCGGCGCTGCCGAACCCGCGCCTGCGCAACCCCGCCAAGCCCGGCCGGCGGATGCTGCTGGTCGCAAATGCCGTGGAGCGCCGCATGCCGTATATGGTCAGCCGCGCCCAATGCGTCCTGAAACCCTGAAAAAGGGTCATTGAGGGCCCTGGCCAGGGGGAAAGATTGCCATTATAAGGGCGCCAAGATAGGCCCCCTATCAGGGGATCGAGACGCTGGCCCAATAAGTGCCCCGAGACAGAGCCCCTAGGGGCATGAAGACAGCCCTGGCGGGCGTTTCGCGGGGCGATTTGAGGTTCTACGACTATGGCTGTTCCTAAAAGAAAAACCTCCCGCATGAAGCGGGGCTTTCGGCGTAGCGCCGATGCCTTGGAGTCCCCGACCTATGTCGAGGACAAGGACTCCGGCGAGCTGCGCCGGCCGCACCATATCGACCTGAAGTCGGGGCGCTATCGCGGCCGTCAGGTGCTCACAGTCAAGGAAGAGGCTTAACCGCCGGGCCCTTGCCCTGGCGCTTGCCTCCATCAAGCCTTTTCAGCCGATTTGACCCGCCGTCCCGTGAGGGGCGACGGGTGTTTTGGCAATGTCCGCTTGCCCGCCGCCGCGGCCCCCGGCCGGCTTCTGGCATTTGCGCAAGCTTTCATCAACCACGCCGCGTGAAAGCCGCCGGTTCGGGCGCTCTGACCGCTATTGCTGCACCGGGGAAACCCTCAATTGGGGGGTCGGATTTCGGGTTTTTTAAACCTTATCGCCTAGCCTCCCCGTCAAGAAACCGAGGCGCCGAATGGCGCTCCCATGGTGGGTCCATGGGAAAAAATGGGGGCGTCAGTGGTTGCATCCTCTAACGAGTTTGCCGGAGGCGGTCGTGTACCGCCGAGCCAAACAGGTGCCAGCATCGTCGATTTCGGCCAGCGCGGCGGCGAGCCGCCGACGCAAGAGCCGCTGGACCTCGACCAGGTTCTGGAGAGCGTGCGCGCCACGGCCTATCGCTGGGACTTCGCCAACGACACGATCGACTGGGCCGAGAACGCCGGAAACGTCCTCGGCGTCGATGACATCGCCAAGCTCCGCCGCGGGCGGGCTTTCGCCTTACATATCGATCCCGAGCATGCCGGTCGCCGTTACGACGGCGTCACCGGCGGTGCCCATGCGGCACCCGGCGCGGCGCTGCATTACTGCCTGCACTACCGGTTTCTGCCCGAGGGCCGCCGGGGCAAAACCGCCCTATGGGTCGAGGATACGGGCGTTTGCTTCACCGATGCCGATGGGCGCCCCATGCAGGCGCAAGGCACGCTGCGGGTCACGGCGGACCGGCGCCAGCAAGAGCGCCCGCAATCCGCAGGCACCCATGACGAACTCACCGGCCAACTCAACCGCACACGGCTGACCGAGGCGCTGACCACGCTGCTGTCGAACGCATCCCGCTCGCCGATCAATGGGGCGTTTCTGCTGGCCGGCGTAAACGACCTCACGCTTGTCAACGAGACCTATGGCTTCGATGTGGGCGACGAGCTGATTGCCGTTGTCGGCCGGCGCCTGGGGCGCGTCTTGCGCGGCAAGGATTGCATCGGCCGTTTCTGCTCCAACAAATTCGGAATCGTGCTGCACGACTGCGACGCCGACGGCGTCGAGGCGATTGCCCGGCGTCTCATGGCCGTCATCGGCGAAAGCGTCGTCGACACGAGCGTCGGCGCGGTGGCGGCGACGATCTCCGTGGGTGCGGTGGTCATTCCCGAGCATGCCTCGAGCGCCCAAAAAGCCATCGGCCGCGCGCTGCAAGCCCTGGACGTTGGCCGAACCAATCGCGGCGACCAGTTCAGCCGATATGTCCCCAGCGAACGGGTCGAGTCGGATCGGCGGCGTAACGTCGCCATCGCCGACGAGATCATCCGCGCGCTCAACGACCGCCGCATGATGATTGCGCTGCAACCGATCGTCACCTCGCTGAGTCATGAGCCCGAGCTTTACGAATGCCTGCTGCGCATGCGCCGGACCGACGGCACGGTGATGAGCGCGAGCGAGTTTATCGGTGTGGCCGAGCAGTTCGGCCTGGCCAAGCTGATCGATTATCGCGTCCTGGAGCTTGCAGTGGACTTGCTGCGGGCGTCCCCGAAAATCAAGCTGGCGCTCAACGTGTCGGCGGCGACCGCAACGGATCCGCATTGGATGGCGGGACTTGAAGGCTTTACCGCCAAGGACCGGTCGCTGACGGAGCGCCTGACCATCGAGATCACCGAGACGGCCGCCATCTCAGACGTCAAGGCGGCGATCAAGTTCGTCAGCACACTGAAAGAGTTGGGCTGCCGTGTGGCGCTGGACGATTTCGGTGCCGGCTATACCTCGTTCCGCTCCCTGCGCCAGCTCGGCGTCGACATGGTCAAGATCGACGGTTCGTTCATCCAGAATCTCGGGAATGACGCCGAGGACGAAATGTTCGTGCGCACGCTGATCGACCTCGCCCGCAGCTTCGGCGTCATCACCGTCGGCGAATGGGTGGGCGACGAGCGGACCATGCAGCTGCTCGAAAAGGCCGGCGTGTCATATATGCAGGGATATTTCTTCGGCAAGCCCGAACTCGCCAAAGAGAGCGGTGAGACCAAAACCTCCGAGCCCGCCAAGCCGGTCAAGCCGGCCGGCTAGGGTGTGCCGCCGGTCAGCCGCGCGGCGAGGTGAGCGAGGCCGGCGTCATGTACGCCTTCCTCCTCCAGATGCCGCACCGTGTTCAGCACATATTCGGCATTGTCGCCCGCTTCGCCGCAACAGGTCTGGACGATGCGCAGCTGCTCGTCGAGGGTGAGCCTGCCGGCATATTGGGCGTGATTGGCGTTGGCGAGGTAGGTGAGCGCGCGCACCGTGCGGCCCGAGCCGTCCAGCAGGCGCACCGGGCGGTAGGCCTCACGATAGACCTCGGTGACCTGTTCCCGCTCGCGCAGATACGCGACCGCCTCCGCCTCGGCGCCCTTGCTGACGCGGAAAGCCACGCCACGGCAGGCGCCGCCCCGGTCGAGCCCGAGCACGAGGCCCGGCTGCTCGCGGGTGCCGCGATGAAGCACGGAATAGATGCAGAGCGCACGGTGGGCGCCCCGGAGTAGACCCGGCGCTTGCCTGTCGTGGGGGAAGCCCGGCCGCCACATCAGCGAGCCGTATCCAAAGACCCAAAGCTCAGCCATTCTGACTTTTATTGTTGTGCCCCGGCTTGTCCGCCCCGCGTGCGGATGATGGAGTTTAGCGGCTTCCGGGTACGCGTCCTACTCCTACAGGTGGTCGTCCTGCGCTAGGCGAGATTTTCCCAGCCGCGTTCACGTACCAGATCCAGCTCGGCCTCGCTGGCATAGGTCTTATCCCAATCCACCAGCAGCGGCCGCATGATCGCCCGCCAGAGCGGCGGCGTGAGGGCGATGAAGGCCATGGTCTGGTAGCCATAGGGCAGCATCGGCGCGCGATCCGAGGCCGACAAATGCCAAAAGGGCTTTGTCGCGAACATGTGGTGGTCGGAATGGCGCGGCAGATTGTAATGCAGCACGTTCGAGATCGTGCGGTAGCAGTCCCAGCTGTGATGCGGCCGGATCGGCGTGTTCTCGACGCGCACCAGGCCGAAAGGCTGCA
>Ga0307380_10002548_pt1 | contig 25812 bp, 30 predicted proteins | sample UN3MG_FD_202239 | JGI IMG/M metagenome (GOLD analysis project Ga0307380, IMG submission 202239) | Soil microbial communities from Risofladan, Vaasa, Finland - UN-3 | ecosystem: Environmental > Terrestrial > Soil > Coastal area > Acid sulfate soil | place: Finland: Risofladan, Vaasa | collected... | reverse complement strand
CGAAGTACTACGCCTCGCAGGTGGGGCGCGAAGCGGCCTACGACGCCATACAGGTCCACGGCGCGCTGGGGTACGATAAATCCTATCCGCTGGAGCGCATCTACCGCGACGTCAAGCTCGACGAAATAGGCGAGGGTACGAGCGAAATCCAGAAAATCGTCATAAGCCGTAACATTTTACAGCTTAAAAAGAAAAAATAACCGACGCGCCGGCGGGATTCCGTTATGGCGCCGACGGTGAAGCGAATGGTAACTATAAGAAAAAGAAAACCGCCGCAGTTCCTTAAGGAGGTTATCGAGCGGGTCGTCAAAGCGGCAAGCCCTAGCCGCGTAATACTGTTCGGCTCGCAGGCCCGAAACGACGCCGACGCGAGAAGCGACGTCGACCTGCTGGTCGTAGTTGAAAGCGTAAGGTCACGACGGGCGTTGGCGGCTAAAATCTATGAGGCGCTCGCGGATATCCACGTCGCGGCCGATGTCGTGGTAGCCACCGAAAACGATTTAAGGAAAAACCGCGGTGTGCGGGGGGCGCTGGTCAACCGGGCCGTCGAGGAGGGCGTGACGTTATATGCCGCGCAGCGGCCGACGTAAACTAATTGAAACGTTGATGCGGAAAGCCCGCGCCGATTACGGCGTCCTTTTAAAGCTCGGGTCGGAGCGCGACGAGTATGACCTCGTCTTCGGTTTCCATGCTCAACCGGCGATCGAGAAGGCGTTAAAGGCGGTCATTGCGGCTTCGGGCTTAGAATTCCCGTTAACGCATAATGTCTCGGTCCTTTTAGATATAATAAAAAAGGCGAAAGTGGAGAATAAGCCGACGGTATCCGAACCGGGCCTCTTGACCGTATTCGCGGTAGAGTACCGTTACGAGGATTACGACGAACCCCCGCCGGATATAGACCGGGCGAAGTTAACCGCGGAGGTTGAACGTGTTGTTAAGTGGGCTGAGGAAACCGTAAAAATCGAGGCCCCGAAGCGGCGGTGAAATGAAGTTCAGCTTACGGGAAATTGAAGATAAAGAGAACGCATCTACCGCGACGTCAAGCTCGACGAAATAGGCGAGGGTACGAGCGAAATCCAGAAAATAGTCATAAGCCGGAATATTCTACGGCTTAAGAAAAAGAAGTAACCGACGCACCGGCGGGGCTACACGGTGGCATCGCCGACAGGTTTTATGTTATAATATAGACAGGAGTATTGGATGGAAGAGAAAGGATTCACGGTCTGGTTCACCGGCCTGTCCGGAGCGGGCAAAACCACCGTATCGAAACTGGTCGAAGAGGAACTCCGGCGTCGCGGCCGCAAGGTGGAAGTGCTCGACGGCGACGTCGTTCGGACCAACCTCTCCAAGGGCCTGGGCTTCTCCAAGGAGGACCGCGACACCAACATACGCCGCATCGGCTTCGTGTGCCATATCCTCAGCCGCAACGGCGTCGCCGCCGTGGCCGCGGCCATCTCGCCCTACCGCGCGATACGCGACGAGAACCGGAAGCTGGTCGGCGACTTCGTCGAAGTTTTCTGTAAGTGCCCGCTCGAAGTCCTATTGGAGCGCGACGTTAAGGGGTTATACAAGAAAGCGCTCGCGGGCGAGATAAAGAACTTCACCGGCGTCTCGGACCCGTACGAGGAGCCGCCGACGCCGGAGGTCGTGTGTAACACCGACGTCGAAACGCCGGAGGGGAGCGCGGCCAAAGTAATCGCCAAGCTGGAGGAGCTCGGCTACCTCGCGGCGCCGGGTACGGAGGGAGTATACTCCGAAGAGGAGGAGGAGAAAGTCCGCAAGCGCCTGGAAGCGCTGGGTTATATGTGATGGCCGAGTGCGAATACGTCGACCTCCACGTCCACACCACGTTTTCGGACGGTTCGTTGACCCCGGCGGAAGTCGTGTGGTTGGCCGTCGACGTCGGCCTGGCGGCGATCGCCGTAACCGACCACGACGGCGTGGACGGCAACGCCGAGGCGTTCGCCGAGGGCGCCCAACAGGGCCTGGAGGTCATTCCGGGCGTGGAGATAAGTTGCGATTTCACGCCCACCAACGTCCACGTCGTGGGCCTCTTCATCGACCCCACGAACGCCGAGCTGACCGAGGCGCTCGTCGACGTGCGGGAATACCGCAAGCGCCGCAACCCCAAAATATTGGCGAAGCTCGCCGACCTCGGGATGCACATCGAGCTTGAAGAAATCGCGGCCAAAGCCGGCGGTAGGACCGTCGGCAGGCCCCATATCGCGGAGGTAATGGTGGAGAAGGGGTACGTCGCCGATTTCCAGGAGGCGTTCGACAAGTACCTCGCCCACCACAAGCCGGCGTACGTCGGCCGGCGGCGCATCGCCGCGGAAGAGGGCCTTGCGCTGATTCACGGCGCCGGCGGCCTGGCCTTCCTGGCGCACCCCGGCGTCTACGCGCTGCCGCCCCGCATTTTGGAGAGTATGGTCTTCAAGCTCGCCCGCGCCGGCCTCGACGGCGTCGAGGTTTATTACGTCGACCACCTGCCGACCGATACCGCGTTCCTGAGGCGGCTTGTCGACGAGTACGACTTGTTGGCCGGCGGCGGTACCGACTTCCACGGCGCGGCTAAGCCCGGCGTAGAGCTCGGCATTGGCCGCGGCGACCTTAAGGTCCCCTACGAGCTGGTGGCCCGTATGAAAGCGCGTCTCGGCGTCCGGGCACGACGCGCGGCGATACGATAATGATAATAGCCGGCCTTCGGGCCGGCTTTTTAAATGATTTCGCCCCGACGAACGGCGGCATCGGCCGGGTAGCCGGATAAAGGATGCCGGGGTTTAGGCTTTCCCGGCCGCCGCTTTACGCGTAACCCCCGGCGCGAGGGCTCGGCGTCGAACCCGGGCTACCGCCGACGCGGGGTCGTTATTTGAAGTATTGTACCCGGTCCGTTCCTTCGTCCGTAACGTAGATTACTCCGTCCGGGGCGACCGCGAGGCCGTAGGGCTGTTCGAATTGGCCGTCGTTAGCGCCTTTCGCGCCCCATTTCCCCAAGAATTCGCCCGTGGACGTGAAGAACTGTATCCGGTTGTTCCGTCTATCGGCGATGAAGACGCGGCCGCTTTTATTCACGGCGATTTCCCAAATCCACTTGAACTGACCCTCGCCCGTTCCTTCGGAGCCCCAGCTGCCGAGCAGGCTCCCGGTGGGCGTAAAATATTTCACGCATTCGTCATAGGAAGCAGTCACGTACACGTTGCCGTCGGGGGCGACCGCGAGGCCGCTGCACTCCGCCACGCCGCCCCATTCGCCGAGGTAACTGCCGGCCGCGGTAAAATACTGGATGCGGCCGTTACCCGAGTCTAAAACGTATACGTTTCCGCCGGGGGCAACAGCTACGTTCTCGGCGTAGCGGAACTGGCCTGGGCCCGACCCCCTCGAGCCCCATTCGCCCAGAAGGCTGCCGGTGGGCGTATAGTACTTTATTTCATAATCGGTTGTGGCGTAGACGTTCCCGTTCGGAGCGACGTCTACCCCATAGACGCTGTAATCGCCCGTTACGACCCATTCGCCCAGGCGGTTGCCGGTGGGGCTGAAAAACGCCAAACCGCCGCCCTGCCCGGGGTACCAATATATAACGTAAACGAAGCCTTTGGGAGAGGCCGCGACGCCCATAGGGCGGTCGTCGCAAAGCCATTTTCCCAGGAAAACGGGGTGTTTTTCCTCTGCCGGCTCGGTGGGCGTTTCATCCGCGCAACCGATAAGGAATAGAAGAGCGCAACCTACGGCTATTAACCTATTCATTTCTCCTCTCCTTTCCAAGCTATTAACCGGTTACTAAAAAATAATCGAGCTCGTACGACCCTTAGTCCCTTCGTCCCGCCCCACTTGGGGCAGCGGGCCGCTACCGCCTCCGGCGTAGAGTTTACTTTATCGGCCATATAAGTCCGCGGTATACCCGCCAGGTTCGTTGCCGATTAGCTAACCGAAACGATTACGGCTAAAATTACGAAACATAGTACGCAGAGGACCGCGATGCCGGCGACGATTCCGACCACGGTCAAAGCGGTGCGGCCCGATTTGCGGCGCGACGGGGCCGCCTTTTCCTCGGGCGCTTCGCCCTTCGCTTCGGCCGCGGCCTTCGCCCCGGCCTCGGTTGCGGCCCGGGCCTCGGCTTCGGCTTTTTCGCGGATTTTCTTCTGATACTTTTCGGCGACGTGCGCGAGAGGCCGCGTCCCCTCCGGCGTGGCCGTTTCCTCCGCCAGCCTGACGATGCCGTTCCAGGCGGCGGCCTCGTCCGAGCCGGAGGTCTCCCAGAAGAAGAGCAAATCGAGGAGGCCTTTGACGTTGGCCTCGTCGTCCGCGCCTCGTTGGACGGCGTGGTCGTAGAGCTCGAGCGCGGCGGCGCCCAGCCGGTCGGCGGCCTTCCGCTCGAACGCCTCGCGGCCTTCGCCCCGGTAGAGCTCGAGCGCCTTCTCGAGCCGAAGCAGCAGCTCGTCGGCGTCGACGCGCCCCTCCTCCGTCAACTCCTGGTACGCGCCGGCGAGCCCTTTCTCGAGCCAGGCCTCGTGTTCGTCGGGATGCTCGTCCGTTATTCGGTCGAAGGTTTCGTAGGCCGCGGCGTAGTCGCCGCGCGCGAACGCCTCGCGGCCGCGCTCGTACAGCTCCGCTAACGGGTCGGCCGGCTTTGCCCCGCCGGGGCCGTCGGCGTCGAGCGAGGCGCCGCAGTATTCGCACGTCACCTTGCCCTCCGCCTGCGGCTCGAGCGCCGCGCCGCATTTGGGACAAGGCCGCGGCGGCGTTGTTTTTTCTTCGGACATAATGGCGGGTCTCCGCGTAACATTACGATAAAAAAACCAGCGGCCTAGGGGCTGCTGGCATTATATATTTGGTTCAGTACGTCGCGCAAGTAAATCCTCCGAGAACTCGTAAATGCTTATGCTACGCTTTCTTTCGCGTTAAATAATGCTTATAGCTGGTGTTTATTATCCTTTTATGCAACCCTGATACGTCGGTAGCTTTATTAACGCAGTTAATAAGTTGTCCGGTTTTATTTTCCTTCAAGCGACCTTTAACTTCTAAAACCCCGGTAAGGGAATCTTCGATAACCGTCTTAACGTCGAACGTATATAACTCGTATAACTGTACCCAGGTATCGTTGAGAAACCAATCGTTATTTGCGGCGATAAAGAACTCCGACCTATCGGGTTGGCATTCAGGTTCCCGGAAACGTGATTTCTCTTGAGACGTAGTCCTGGCGAAAATATAGCCTTCTTCAATTTCTTCAGGCGTTTCCGGTTCGTTTAACAACACGATCAGTTTTTCCCCGAGTTCCCCGTCAAAGAATTCGAATCGTTTATGAAATAAGATAGCTCCGATTTCTAATTGCGTGCCTCCCATTTTTATTTCTTATGTAAATATCCTCCGGATTTCTTCACTTTCTTTTTTCCTGTCGGCGGCGAGTTCTTCCGGTATTTCGGCTTCTTCGTCTAAGGCTAGCATATAGTCGATGTATTGGAATTCGCCTTTGTCTTTAATAGTCTTCTCCCAAGGCGAATTTTTCAAATGGGTTATTTCCGACATCTCTTCGGCCCGTGCGTTTTTATAAACTTCCGCTACTTCTTCTAATATCCTTTTTTCGCGGGGAGAGAAGATTTCCAAATCGGGCCTTTTCCCGGCTCGTAAAATAAATTGGAGCGCGCCCTCCCCTATATCCGGCCTTTCGACTAGTTTTACGTTGTGATTAAAGTAATCCGAACATTTCCTTTCGTTAATCGCGTCGTAAAGCTTTTCGGGGACTGGGCCTTTAGGGAAGGCTATATAATGCAAAAAAGTAACCGGCCGCCCCGTTTCCTTGAAGTGGATATAGTCCAAGAAAAATAGCAATTTAAATATTTTCAACTTAAAAGGGTAGTTAACCCTCGAAGCGAAATACATAATAGCGTTCACTATTTTTCTGTCGCTATGGTCTATTATTTTCATATCTTTAATCCGCCGAGTGGGCGAGACCCATCTGTTCATTATAACGTTTTATATACTAAAGGTCAATTATTCAGGGACGTCAAACTTCCGTCTTGAGCGCTCCTTTCAGCGCGAACGCGGCCACGAGCGACACGACGAAGAACGTGATAACCCAGTGGACGCCGAGGCCGAAGAGTTTATTTTGGCGGTCCGGGTACTTCACTTCGATCGCCTTCACGTCGCTGGAGAGCGGCCGCTCGCCGGGGTTCATCAGCTGCGACCAGAGCCCCGAGACGCGCCGCGCGCTGACCCGGCCTACGCCCGCCGCGCCCACCACCAACTCCTTGCCGTACGCCGCGTCTTTCGTTTTTAACGACAATTCGTACGTGCCGGGTTTCGCAGGCCTAACGCGCCAGTCGGCCTCGCGCTCGTACGGTACGCGCAGCGCCGGCGTCTCGACGACGACCCCGGGCGGCGCCGCGAGCGTCACGTCGTCGTCGAGGGCGCCGTTGAATATCGCCTTCACGACCACGGCCTCGCCCGGCCGCGCCGGCGCCGGGCCGTAGCGCAGGTTGAGCTGGACCATTATGAGCACCACTATCGGGAGGATGAAGACGATGGGCACGACGGCGTAGCGGAGGTAGGTCAGGTTGGTGCGCAGCACCTTCTTCTGGCTCTCGACGACGACGCGGGCGTCGTCCCGGAAGAGCCGCATCGCGAGCAGGTGCGCTCGGATGAGGTCGCGGGTGCGGCGGATGGCGCGCTGGTTCGACGTCGCCTTGAAGACGAGCAGCATCGCGACGCCGGTCAGCGCCGATATCAACAGCAGGCCGCCCGCGGGCCACCGTTGGAACGGCCAGGCCAGCGCGTCGAAGAACCGCGTTAACGCCAGGTTAAAGTACCACACGTATTACGAGATGTATCCCAGGCCCTGAAGCCTCTTTTTTATTTCTTCCTCGTCCTCGGCGCCGCCCTCGAGCGCCGAAAGCTCCTTCTCGATAACGTGGGTCACGAACTCCTCCGGCGTAGCGTAGCCCGCCGTCTCGGCCACCTTCTTGACCCGGTCCCACAGCTCGCCGTCCAATTTTATTTTCGCCATATTACCTCCGTATTTGTGGCGTCGGTTGTTACCAACCGACGCAACCTCCGCATCCTCTTCTCCGAACCGCCGCCGTCAGTTGGAAACAACTGACGGCACCTCCAGGCACTCGGCGACTCCTATCCGAGTATGTGCCGCCCGGTCATTTCGGGCGCGGGCGCAAGGCCGAACTCTTTCAATATCGTGGGCGCGAGGTCTTTGAGCGCGGGCGCTTTGGCGGCCACCGGTTTGTTGCAGAACAGCACGCCGGGGACGTGCCCCGGGTCGATGCAGTGGTCCGCGGCCCACTTGTCCTCCCGCACCTTGCATATCCGTTCCGGGAATTCGGCTACGGCGGAGTCGTCGGCCAGGCGGTACCCGGGCGCGAAGCCGACGATGAGCTCCGGCGCCGAGGCCGCCGCCGGCCCCCGGTACGACTCGCGACTTACGTACGCTTTGACGATTACGCGGTCGCCGGTCTCGTCGTCGTTGTAAGCCTCCAGTTTGGCGGCTAGCTCGCGGGAGAGGCCGTCGGCGTCGCCGGGCTCGACGATGCCGTGCGGCTCGCGGCCGCGGAGGTTGACGTACAGGCCGTTCAGGCCGAAGCCGTACGCCACCGTGCGTGCCCAGTCGATGTTGTCCAGGAACTCGGTCTCGGCGCGTCGCGTCGGGTCCGCCAGCGCCAGGTAGCCGTTGTCCAGCAGCCAGGTGTTGAGGTTGAACTCGCGGTAGAAGGGCGCGAAGCCGTGGTCCGAGATGATGAAGAACGTCGTCTTGTCGTCCACCTTCGCGAGGACGCGCGCCAACGCGCCGTCCATTTCGCGGTAAAAGTGTTCCACCGCGCCTTTGACCTCGGGCGACGCGTCGGGTTGATACAGCGGATGTTCGGGGTCCATCGTCCGCCACATCATATGGGTATTCTGGTCGATGCTCGAGATGTAGAAGTAATAGAAGCCGTCGTCGAAGTCGGCCAGCGTTTCGTCGAGGCAGGCGAACCGTTCGTTCAGGACGATCCCGGCCTGCGCCAGGTATTCCTCCTCCTCGAAGACGCCGTGCGACAGGGCTTTGGTCTCTTCCGGGAACCCCTGGGTGTAGTAGCGGCCGGCGCGGCGCGCTACCTGCGCCGCGTAGTCGCCCGGCGTGCTTATGGGCAGCGCCGGCTCGAGCGGGTCGACGTTCACCGGCGAGACGTAGAGCTTAAAATGCGGCCGAACCTCTTTTAAGTAAAGTCGGACCATACCCACGGCGTCCGCCAGCGGCCCGGCGAGTTTGAAGCGCACCCGGCGCCAGCCGCTCCACTCGCCCTTTTGGAGCACTACGTCGTCGCCGTCCCACGCCACCTTCGCGACGTCGCGCGACGGGTCGCGGTGGACCGTGAAGCGGAGCTTCGCCGGGGGCGAGCCCTCGCGGAAGGTATTGGGCGGCCCGACCAGCTCCGCGGTGAAGGTGTTGTCCCACAGCCGGACCGGGTAGCACTCGCCGCCCGTGAACTCGTCGGCGTCGGCGGGAGGGTCGTCGGTGTAGTAGGAGAAAGTGCCGTACGTGCCGCGGAGGTCCGGCGTCCCCAGGCCCGATACCGTCCGGGCGTCCGTCTTCACCGGCGGGAAGTTCGACGGGCATTTGAAGACCGTCGCCGGGACGTCGTGGCGGGCGAGGATTTCCCAAAGGCAGGGGCCGCGGCGCAGGTTTTCGACCTTGCCGCCCGAGAGCGGTATTACCAGCCGGCCGAGCTTTATCGTTCGGGAGGGGGGAATCGCCCGCGAAATGGAGAGGAAGGGGTAGAGGGTGTGCGGGTCGCGGTGTATAAAGTCGAAGATGCCGTGGACGCCCGGGCCCGCCCCGGTAATGAAGTCGGACCACGCCACCGGGCTCTGCGGCGGAAGGCTCGTTCCCAAAGGCATAAAGGTATTGTTCTCGATGAACTTCGCGAAGGTGGGCATCCCGCCCCGGGCGACGAAGCGCCGCACCAGCTTCGGGTCCATACCGTCGATGGCGAGGACGATGACCTTGCGGCCTATCGGCCTGGCCTTGCCGGTGCAAGCCTCGAGCAGCGGCGCGAGGCCCCCCGCCGCGGCGACCGCGGCGCCGGTCCCGGTCGCCTTTATAAAATCACGCCTTTTCATTCGCGTTCTTCTCTGTCTCTTCGGGCCCCGGCGGGAGCTCCAGCTCGAGCGGCCGCCCCTCCATATACGAGGGCGCGGCCACGCCGAAGAGCTCCAGCACCGTGGGCGCGATATCTACGATGCTCGGTTTTTCCGTCGCTACCCGGGCGTTGGTGAACAGCACTCCCGGCACGAGCTCGGCGGCGACGCAGTGGTCGCCGGACCAGGCCTTGACGTTGTCTTCGAAGACGTCGCCGGCGGTGCCGCCGGTGGCCGAGTCCCAGCTCGCGCGGTATCCGGCGTCGTAGCCGACGACGAGCTCCGGGCCGCCGTCGAGGTAAGGGCCGGCGTATATCTCGCCCAGGTTGTACATGTTGCTTATGGCGACGCGGCCGCGGGCGTCGTCGCGCAGGCCTTTCAATTTTTCGGCGATCTCTTTTTTGAGCGCCGGTACCTCGTCGCGCGGTACGATGCCTTGCTTCTCGCGGCCGGCGACGTTGACGTAGATGCCGGCCAGACCCAGCGCGTACGCCCGCGTCCGGCTCCAGTCGACGCCCTCCAGCCACTTGCCGCCGGCGGCGCCGTCCTTCAGCGTAAGGTAGCCCTCGTGCGCCAGCCAGGCGTTCACGTTCACGCCGCGCGCGAAAGAGGTGAAGCCGTGGTCGGACATCACTATCAGCAAGTCCCCCGGCGCGAGTTTGGCCGCCGTCGCGCCGACGAGCTCGTCCATCTTCGCGTACATGCCTTCCACCGCGCCGGCGTACTTCTCGGTGTCGCGGCCGCGGTTGGCCGGGTGGTCCGGCGTCAGGTAGCGGAAGAACATGTGCTGGATGCGGTCCGACGCGTCGAAGACGCAGGCGACGACGCCCTGCTTCGTCCGCTCCAGCGCGTCGAAGAACATGCGCTCGCGCTCGTCGTGGTAGCGCCAGGCCTGCTCCAGGAACTGGCCCTCGTCGATGACGCCCTCGTTGAGCGCCCAGGTGTCCTCGGCCAGGCCCAGCGTGGCGTAGCGGCCCAACAACTTCGACAGGTAGACGGCGTAGATGTAGGGGTGGGAGATGGGGAGCGCCGGCCGGTCGGGGTCGACGTTGATGGGCGTTACGTACATCTCGAAAGGCCGGAGCGACTTCACGAGGAAGCGCGCGATGCCCCGGACGCGCACGCCCAGGCCCGCGCGGAACGCCACCGGCGTCCAGCCCGAGTACGCGCCTACTTTCAGTTTGACGCGGGCGCCGTCGAGCGACATTTCGACCTCGCCGTCGCGTTTCCCCGGCCGGATTTTAACGGGCAGGCGGAGCTGGCCGCCGTTCTTTTTTATCGGGTTGTCCGGCCCGAGCAGGTGCGACGACACTTCGCGGCCGTCGCGTTCCACCTTTATGCACTGGCCGCCCTCGCTCACGCCGGCGTCGCCCTCCTCGTAATAATAGGAGAAGGTGCCCTGCGTGCCCAGCAGGTCCGGCACGCACATCGCCGAGAGCGACACGCCGTGGAACTTCTCGGGCGGGAAGGTAATGGGAACGCGGATGACGTTGGAGAAGACGCCGTGGTCCCCCAGGACCTTCCAGAAGGGTTTGCTCTTGCGGAGCAGCCTTATCGACGGTTTGCCGAGCGGTATCCGGAATTTGCCGACGTTGAGGAACCGGCGCGGCGGCCCGATGCGCGCCGACGAGAGGTCGGGCAGGTACGTCGCGAGGTCGCGCGTGAGGAAGTCGAAGATGTTGTGGCGCGCGGGCGAGGTCCCGGTCTGGAACGAGGACCACGCCACCGGCGACACCGCCGGGACCGTCGTCGCGAGCGGTTTAAAGGTGCCCTCTTCGGCCAGCCGGGAAAGGTGGGGCAGCTTGCCGTCGGCCATCATCTCGCCGACGATTTCGGGCGAGAGGCCGTCGAGGCCGAGTATTACGACCCGGCCTACGCGGGCCTTCGCCAGCGCGCGCCGTCGCCGAATGCCCCGCACCAGGCGGCGGAAGGGCAGCGTCAGGAACGCGAAGAGCGCCAGCACCAGGCTCGCGAAGACGGCGAAGAAGGACGTGACGACGGCGAAGCCGGCGCCCGGGCCCACGTAGCCGAAGGCCGCCGGCGCCAGCGCTAATGCGCTTCCCAAGACGATTCCTATTTTCGCTCGCGAGGACATGCGGGGGGTATTAATAATTGGCCAATACCAGCTTCGCCAGGTCCGTAATTTTTACGTCGGCGGGCGGCGGCTCGGCCGACCAGAAGACGGCGTCGTCGTAGGTGTGCATCCCGGTCAGATTGGTCTCGGCGAAGACCTCGGCCTTGCCGAGGTGCGCCTTCAGGTCAAAGCCCGGATGCGCCACCGCGACCATATCGGGGCCGCTCGCCGCGTACGGGCCGTCGTAAATCTCGTCGCGGTGGAATATTTTTCTTATTACGGGGCGGCCGTTGTGGCTCAGCGCCAGCAGGCCCTCTTTTATCTCGGCCAGCACGGCGGGGACGTCGCCGGGGCGCACGCCGCCGCGGGGGTACTTGCCGGCGACGTTGACGTAGATGCGGTTGGGGTCGAGGGCGAAGGCGCGGCTCCCCGCGGCCAAAGCGGCCAGGGAGTCGTTCTTGCCGCCGTCGAAGGCGAGAAAGCCCTCCTGCTCGAGCCAGGTGTTAAGGTACACCTCGCGCTCGACGCCGCAGAAGCCGTGGTCGGACAGCAGGTAGAACGCCGCTCCCGCGTCGCGGGCGCGGGCGGACATCTCGCCGACGAAGCGGTCCACCTCGCGGTAGAACTCGAGGCAGAAGCCGTGGCGCGGGTGGGCCCCCTCCATCAGCGCGTCCCACAGGTAATGTTGCAGGCGGTCGGTCCCGGTGACGACCACTTCGAAGTAGTCCCAGTCCTCGTTTTCCCAGAGGTACGCCGCGGCCTTGCGGCGGCCGGCGAGCGTCGTCATCAGCTGCTTCTGCAGGAGGTCGTGGTCTTCGCGGCACTTCACGGTGTCGACGTCGATTTCGTAGCCCAGCGCGCGGAGCTTCGCCCGGAGCGGCGGCGGCATTATGGCGCGGTCGAAGTCCACCGCCACGAACCCGGCCACGAGGGCGCCGTTGATGGCGTTCGCGGGGTACGTCGACGGTTGGTTAACCACGACGGCGCGCTTGCGGATGCGGCCCAGTCGGTCCCAAATAGTCGGCGCCTTGACGTCGGCCGAGTTCGTGAAGCGGACGTCGTACGTGCCGGCCTTGAGCTCGGTGAAGCCGAAGACGCCGTGGCCTCCCGGGTTCAGGCCGGTGGCGAAGGAGGGCCACGACACGGCCGAAATTTCCGGCAGCGTTACCGTCATCCGCGCGAACGGGCTCGCTGCGCCGAGCTCGGCCAGGTGCGGCGTTACGCCGTCGGCCGTGAGCTTTTCTACCAGCGAATGCGGCACGCCGTCCAGGCCCACGACGACGGCGCGTTTATTATTTTTGCTGAATAAACCCATAGCGGAAAAGGTCCGCGGTTTCGGCGTTCCCAAACAATAATTGTAAGTTATCAAACGATGTATGTCAAACTATATAACCAAAAGGGCCGGCCGGGGGCGGGCCTCTGAAGCAGGGCGGTATGCAAATAGCGATGGGGCGCCTCGAGCCGGGCCGCGGTAGTCGGCGGCGGGGCCCCGGGCGTAGAAAGCCCGCCCCGGGGGGCGGGCTTCGCGCTAGGAGAGGGGAGTGATACGCTTAGTCGTTCGCGGGTAGGGCTTGAATTATTATGGCGTCGGGGGGCAACGCTTGGATAACTACCGTGTCGGCGCGCTTGGCGGCGTAGCCGCTCGAGTTGCGCGGTTGCGTTTCGGTCGGTGCCGGCCCCGCGGCGCGCGCCAGAAAAAGTAAAGACAAAGCCAGAGCGGCAAAGGTCCCCAAAATATTTATCGCGTTGTTCTTAAGCATGCCGGTGCCTCCTTATTCCACCGCTACGTTCAGTATGTAATACGGTATCGGCACCGGGAAAGTTTCATAAAAAAAGGCCGGGCGAAGGCCCGGCCTTAATGGCGATAAACGGCTCAGAAGACGTACGTCTTGAGGAGGGTAAAGATGCCCAGGGTCGTCGTCAGGATGCCGATGGCTATGGTCAACGGCCGGGCCTTTATCTTCTTCACCGCGATAGCCGAGAGGGGCACCGAGCACAACGCGCCGACGGCCAACGGCAGCGCCAGTCGCCACGGGAACGCCTCCCTTATTACTAAGTACACTATAACGCCCACCACGCAAGTCAGGCCCTCGGCGAGCGACGTGATGGCGATGGCTTTTTTGCTTTCCATCCCCGAGAGGAGTTGGCCGCCGCAAACGAGCGGGCCGTAGCCGCCGCCGCTCATCCCTTTGTTGAACGAGGCCAGCGTTCCCAGGCCCAGGACCTTAAGCCACGAGAACCGCACCAGGGCCCGACGGGCTACCGTTACGAGTATCAGGATGCCGACGGCCAGGACCAACACGCCGATCCAGGTCTTCAGCACTATTTTCGGAATGCTGACGGCTATAAGAACCGCGGCGAGGGTACCGACGACGGAACAGGCGGCCAGCACCATCGCTACTTTGAACGCGCGGGTGCCCGGCGACAAGTCGACGTTGCGGGCGCGGTGGTGGGCGAAGGCCGCCGAGATTCCCGTAACGAGCTCCGAAGCGAGAACCGCCGGGACGATCTGAAGCGGCGCGAAGCCGAAGAGGATGAGCAGCGGCGTGAGCGTCGTTCCGTATCCCATTCCCAGCGTGGAGTCCACGAACTCGCACCCGAAGGCGACTAATAAGATGCCCAGCGTTCCCCAGGAAATGAGCTCGATTGCCCGGCCGCCCGCGGGCGCTTCGCCGCCGGTTACCGCGGCGTGTACGGCGACTACACCTATAAAAACGGCTACGAACAAGAGCCAGACGATGGTGGCTTTCTTCATACAATTCTCCTCGAAAGGCCTTACGGGGGGTGTGCCTTATCCCGCGTAAAGCTCAGGTTATATTGATGGTCTCTTGACGCCTTGACTTGGAGTCCAATATGTTTTATTATACCTATCGGAGAACTCTATTAAAGGAGATGGACCTATGAAACTTACCACCCGCAGCGAATACGCTCTCCTGGCGTTACTGTACCTGACACGCCATTACTCCGAGAAGTACAACACGGTCGAAACCGTAGCCACGGCACAGCACATACCCCACAAGTACCTCGAGCAAATAATGCTGGCGCTGAAGCGCGCACGGTTTGTGCGGAGCTCCAAAGGGCAGCACGGCGGTTACAAGCTGGCGAAACCCGCCGCGGACATAACGCTGGCCGAAATCGTGCGTCTCTTCGACGGCGCCCTCGCGCCCACCGACTCCGTTAGCGAACACTTCTACGAATCCACGCCGGTGGAGAGAGAGAAGAAACTCGTCGCGTTGTTCAAAGACGTCCGCGATTACGCCGCTAAGAAGCTCGAGACCACGACGTTGGCCGACGTATCCTGAAGCAGGGCGCCCCCCTCGGAAAGACTATATAGTTATATGCCCTATATGGTATATCATATTACTCTACTTAAAGCAAGAAAAGAAGCGCCGCCGAGGCGCCGAATTTTACGTAGTCCGACGGCGGCCTTTACGCGAAAACGCCGCGCCGGCCGCGGCTTTTTTTTAACGAACGTTTTTAGGGTGTTTAATACACGAACAGTTTTAGCAGCAGGAGGGTGCCCAAGGCCGAAGTTAGCACGCCCACCGAAATTTTTAATTGGAGCGGTTTCAGGACGCGCACCGTGAGCGCGGAGAACGGCACCGCGGCCACGGCGCCCGTCGTGAGGAAGGGCGTCAAGTCCCAACTGACGTTGCCGGTACCGAAGACGTACATCAACGAACCGGCTAAACAAGCTATGGTCTCGGCCAGCGTCGTTATGGCGACGGCGTTGGCGGGGGAGATGCCGAAGAGGATCTGGCCGCCGGTGACGATGGGGCCGTAGCCGCCGCCCGTCGTACCCTTGTTGAAGCCGCCGAACCCGCCCAGCAGTACGATCTTGGGCCACGAGAATTTCGAGTGTCGGCCGAAGGTCGCCAACGTCGCGATGCCCACGCCCAACACGACGATGCCGATCCATGCCTCGAGCGCTATTTCGGGGATGCGTACGGCCAGCGCCGCGGCGCCGACCGTTCCCGCGGCCGACGTCGACGCCAACGCCAGCGTTATCCGGAAGGCCCGGGTCCCGGGCCTGAAGTCGACGTTGCCGATGGTGTGGTGGGCGAGCGCCGCGACGGAGCCCAGTACGAGCTGCGACGCCACCACCGCCGGGACGACCGCCAGCGGCTCGTACCCCAGAAGGATGAGGACGGGGGTGAGGGTTACGCCGTAGCCCATACCCAACGTGGCGTCTACGTACCCGGATGCGAAAGCCAGCAGGAGGAGCGCCACGGCCGGGCCGGCCGGCAGGAACCGTTCGAAGGGCAACGGCCACCACCAACTCAATCCCGCGCCCGCGGCCAGGATAAGGACCGCTATTGCTATGGCGTGATATTTCCTGCTTATGGCCATCTCGCCTCCGCCGTCCCCGTCGGGGGGGGCCCGAATAGCTGATTATCATTATTATAATACCCTCCCGGCGTCAAGCGAATTTATGGTATAAACGTTTTTCAAACTGGACAAATCGGGGGTTTTTATATATATTAATATCTACCGACGGAACGGGTTTTCCCAAGCAGGAGGTTATTATTATGAAGCGTTTTAACTATGTTGTCTTAGCCGCGGTCGTTATGGCGCTGGCGCTGGCTTACGCGGGATGCCAAAAAAAGGTCGAGGAGCCGGCGACGGCCGAGACCGTCGAGACCGCCGCCACGGCCGAAACGCCGGAAACGCCCCTCACGTTGTCCGCGGACGCGCAGAAGCTCCCGCCCGGGACCGAGGTCGCCGTAATCGAGACCGAGGAAGGCATAGTCGAGATCGAGCTCCTGACCAAGGAGACGCCCAAGACGGCGGGCAACTTCATCAAGCTGGTCGAAGACCGGTTCTACGACGGCATTCCCTTCCACCGTGTCGAACCCGGTTTCGTGGCGCAGGCGGGCGACGCGACGCTCGTGGGGCGCGAGAACCCGGCGATCGAGATTCCGGCCGAGCCCGATAAGCGCAAGACGGTCCGCGGCGCCGTGTCTATGGCCCGCTCGATGGCCCCCGGCGCGACGGAGTACGGCGCCACCAGCCCGACGCAGTTCTTCATCCTCACCGGCGACTCGCCCCACCTCGACCCCGACTTCTGCGTCTTCGGCTTAGTAGTTACCGGAATGGACGTCGTCGATAACACCCGGAAGGACGACGTAGTCAAGCGCATACGGGTGTTGAGAGTCGGCGAGGCGAAGCCGGCGACCGCCGAGGCCGCAGCGGAGACGGAATAATAAGCCGTTTCGGCCCGGCGCCGAACCCGCCGCGAGGCGGGTTTAAAAACCCTGACCGTAGACGGCGCGCCCCTCTTTAAATTATATTATTGGGTCAAACGTCGCTTCGAAGACGTTAAGGAGTGTTGATTATGAGGTTTCGTTATTATCTCGCCGCAGCGGCCGCCGTGCTCGTGCCGGCCCTGGCGCTCGCCGCGGTCGAAGTGTTCGGGGACAATACCGTGGCCTTTCCGGTCGAGGAGGAAGAGATGCCGCTCGAGCTCTCCGCGGCCGCCCGGGAGCTTCCGGCCGGCACCGAAATCGCCGTGATGGAGCTAGCCGATGGCGGCGTCGTCGAGGTCCGGCTTCTGGCGGACGAAACGCCCAAGACGGCCGGCAACTTCGTCGCGCTCGTCGAGGACGGCTTTTACGACGGCATCATCTTCCACCGCGTCGTCCCGGACTTCGTCGCGCAGGCCGGCGACGCGACGCTGGTGGGCCGGGAGAACCCGGATATATCCCTCGAGACCGAACCCGACGTACGTAAATGCGTGCGCGGCGCCGTCTCTATGGCCCGGTTCGCGCGGCGGGACGAGGATACGGGCGAAGTAATTTACGGCGACACCAGCCCGACGCAGTTCTTCATTCTGAAATCGGATACGCCCCGGCTGGACCCGGACTTCTGCGTCTTCGGCGTCGTCGTGACCGGTATGGACGACGTCGACGCCGTCGAGCAGGGCGACGTCATCCAACGCGTCCGCGTACTCACGGTGGGCGGCGAAGGGGAAACGCCGACGACCGTCGAGGATTAGTCGGGCCGCCTCCCCCAAAAACCCGCCTTCCGGCGGGTTTTGGGCGTAGGCTTTTGGGCGGCTCCTAACCCCGTTTGGCCTCCTGCCATTTCTCCTCCATCTGCTCGAGCGTGGCGTCGGCCAGCTCGAGCCCCTCCGCGGCCAGCGCGGCCTGCATGGCGTGGAAGCGTCGCACGAACTCGTCGTTCGTTACGTTGAGGGCTTCGCCCGGCTCGAGGTCCAGGTAGCGGCACAGGTTTATCAGCGAGAAGAATAGGTCCCCCAGCTCGGCGCGCAGCCGCTCGGGGTCGCGGCGCTCGAGCTCGCGCTTCAGTTCTCCCACTTCTTCTTCGATTTTATCCAACACGCCGCGCGCGTCCTCCCACTCGAAGCCCGCCGAGCGCGCGCGGTCCTGGATGCGCCGCGCGCGGAGCATGGCGGGGAGGCTCTTGGGGATGCCGTCGAGGAGCAGGCGGCCGCTCTCCTCGCGGCACTTTATCGTCTCCCAATTCGTGATGACTTCCGCCGCGCCGGAGACCTCCGCGCCGCCGAAGACGTGGGGGTGACGGCGCGTTAATTTCTCGATGATGTGGTCGGCGACGGCCTCGACGTCGAAGGCGCCGCGCTCCTCGGCCATACGCGCGTGGAAGAATACGTGCAACAGTATGTCGCCCAGCTCCTCTTTGAGCGCGCGGTCGTCCTTTTCGGAGATGGCCTCGACGGCCTCGTACGCCTCCTCGATGAGGAAGCGCCGCATGGACTCGTGCGTTTGCTCGCGGTCCCACGGGCACTCGAGCCGAAGCCGCACGACGACGTCCCATAATTCCTTCAGCTTTTCTTCCATATTAAACCGCCTTGACGGGTCCTACGGTTTAGCGTAGAATTCCGGCGTGGTTGGCGAAACGGATGAGAGGCTCCGCCTGCTTTACGACAGTCTGCCGACTACGGCTTCCGCTCCGGCCGCGGAGCTCGCCGTGGCGTCGCCGCTCGAGGCCGGCGACATAGCCGCCGCGGTCGACGCGCTCAAGGCCGCGGGCGCCGCGGTCGTCGGCGACGAACGGAGCGGCTACCGCCGCGAGCTGCCGCCGCCGTTGGACGCGGCCGCCATATCCGCCCAAATCGAAGGCCGGATGGGGAGCGCGATATACCTCTTCGACGCCGTCGCGAGCACCATGGCGACGGCGCGGGAGCTGGCCCGCGAGGGCCAACGCCACGGCGCCGCGATATTGGCCGAGGAACAAACCGCCGGGCGCGGCAGGTACGGCCGCGGTTGGTCGTCTCCCCGGCGCCTGGGCCTCTACGTATCGGTCATTCTCGAGAAAGGACAACTCCCGCCCGCGTTTACGTTATTGCCGTTAACGGCCGGCGTCGCCGTCGCCGACGCGATAAAGAACGTCGCCGCCCGGGCCGTCGAGCTGAAGTGGCCCAACGACCTCCTATGGGAGGGCGCGAAGTTGGGCGGCATCCTGGCCGAATCGTACGGCGAACCCGATACGGTCGTTTTAGGCGTCGGCCTGAACGTCTTTCAATGCCCTTACGATTTTCCTCCCCGCGTCCTCTATCCGGCGACGTCCCTCGTCATAGCGGGCGCCGAAAGTACGGACCGGAACGCGTTGGCGGCCGCGGCGTTGAACGCCTTGGACCGTTGGCTCGAGCGTTGGCTCGAGGCGGGGCCGGGCCCCGTAGTGGAGGCGTGGCGCGAACGCAACGTGACGTTGGGCCGCCGCATCCGCATCGCCGGCACCGGCGTCGCCGGGACCGCGGTCGATTTGACCGAAGAGGGCGCGCTGGTGGTGGAGGACGACGCCGGCGGCCGTCGCATCATATATTCCGCCGACGCTTAAGGCCCTCGCCGCCTCGTTCGGGAAAACAGCCCCTTCCCCCGTTACTACGCGTTCAACCCTTCCAGCGGGCAGCCGGCGCAGCGCGGCTCGCCGCGGCGGCACCGTTCCCGCCCTACGCGCACCAGCAGCGCGTGGTACTGTTTGTATAACGGGACGTCGGCCTCGACGTTGCCCTCGAACAGCTCTTTCAACTCGTCGTAGGCGGCGGCCTCGTCGGCCAGGCCGTGGCGGTGAAGTACCCGGTGAGTATAAGCGTCCACCACGAACGTCGGCAGGCCGCAGGCGTAGAGCAGGATGGAGTCCGCGGTCTCCGGGCCCACGCCCCGCACCGCGAGCAATTTGGGCCGGACCGCGTGCAACTCCTCCCGCGCCATCGCCGCGACGTCGCCGTCGTATTCTTCCCACAAGAAATCGAGGAACGCGCGCAGCCGCCTCGCCTTAACGTTATAATAACCGGCCGGTTTTATCAACGGCGCGATTTCGGAAGGCGTCAGGCGGGCCAGCGCGGCCGGCTCGAGCAGGCCGGCGGCTTTAAGGTTGGCGATGGCCTTCTCGACGTTGGCCCAGGCGGTGTTCTGCGTGAGGATGGCGCCCACGGCGACCTCGAGCGGCGTCTCGCCCGGCCACCACTCTTGGTCGCCGTACGCGGCGTCGAGACGCCGGTAAATTTCCGGCAAGAGGTCTTTAGTCGTCGTCATTCCGTTTACGCAGACGCGCCCTCGGCGACGGAAATACGCATCGCCCGGCGTATGAGGCTGTTGTGGTTGTTTTTACGTACGTCTCGAGTCATATCTGCGGCGTGTGAAATTCCTTGCCTGCGGGGGATATATGGCGTAAAATTAGGTTAGCTGTTTCAATTCAAACTTAAGGAGTTGCGGCTTATGAAACGTAAATTCATCGGAGTTGTATTCGTCGTGGCGCTCGCGGCGGCCGCGGCGCAGGCCCAAACTCCCGACGACCCCGTACTCGCTTATTCGGATACCGTTCAGGATATCACCGCCCGGTTCAACGAAAAACTTATTGAGGCCCAACCTTTCCTCGTCTGGCCCGGCAGCGACCTCGACCAGGACGAACGTGATAAACTCGCCTGGAAGATCGAGGTGATAATCAACGACTTGGGCCAACTGGCGGACGAGATGGGCGCGCTGGCCGTCCCCGAGGGCTTCGACGAGGCCCACAAGCTTATAGCCGGTGCGTTCAACCTTTACATGACGGCGCTGAGCCGCTGCGGTTCCGGCATCCAACGCAACTACGTCAAGACCTTCAACGGCGGCGTGCAGGATTACAACGCCGCGGGCACGTTCCTCGACTCCGGCTTCACCGAGCTCGAGTCGGCGTTGGAGCGGGCCGGATACATCCTGGAATAGGTTCGGGCCTCTTTTGCGGGAATGACTTAAAAAAGGTTAAAACGCCGGCGCGGCCGCCGGGTTGTTTCGACCCGTCCGGCGTGCCGCGCCGATACTTTATATTGATGTCTCTTACGCCCGTAATTATACTAATTATCGTCGGCCCGCGTCAAGGCCCATGACCCCGCCGCCTAACCCGGCCGCCCGCATCGCGCGATACACCGGGAGGTTTAACGCCCGGCGCGCCGTCGAGGCCGCGGCGTGGCGCGCGTTGCGGCCGGTTTTTACTTTGGCGCGACCCTGGCCCCGCAACCGCGCCGCCCGGGAGGGGCGCGTCCTGGCGCTCGAGCGCATTCTGCGCATCGGCGATACGCTCGTCGCCAGGCCGGCGCTCGCCGCCATCCGAAATAGGTACCCCGACGCCGAACTGGCGGTGGTATGCCGACCGGCCCTCGCGCCGCTCTGCGAGGCCGACTACCTCGTCGACCGCGTCGTTGTCGCCGGGGCCGGTTTATCGGCCTTCCGTCGGGCCGCCCGCGAAGCGAAGGAGTTCGGCGCGGCGCGGGCGTACGTGCTGGTCCCGGACCGGTGGTCGCCGTACCTGGCGTGGCTCGCCGGCGCGGGGGAGATAACCGGCTACGACTACGCCGCGCGCGGGACGGCGCTGACGGACCGCCGGGCTCCGCCGCCCAGGGCCAACGTCCCGGCGTTCTCGTACGACGCCGCGACTCCGGAAGTCCACAACGCGGCGATATGGCTGCGGCTGCTCGAGCCGGAGGCGCCGGCGCCTGCGGCTTATCCGCCGCTCGAGCCGGGGGCGGCGGCGCGCGAGGCCGCCGCGGCCTTCATCCGCGACGCGTGGGGCGGGCGGCCGACGCCGCTCGTCATAATGCACCCCGGCGCCGCCAACCCGTCGTATCTGTGGCGGCGCGAGAATTGGCTCGAGGTCGGGCGGGAGCTCGCGCGGAGGGGAGCGGCGGCGCTGGCTATAACGGGCGGCCCGGGCGAGGAGGAGAGCGCCGCGGCGGTAGCCGAAGGAATCGGGCCCGGCGTCGCGGCCTCGGCGGTCGGCCTATCGCTGCTCGAGACGTGCGCGCTGGTAGCGGCGGCGGATTTGGTTATCACGCTCGACACCGCGCCGGTCCACATAGCCTCTACGATGGGTACGCCGGTCGTCGCGCTTTACGGCCCGGGCGACGCTACGATGTGGGCGCCGCTCGGCGTGCCGCACCGGACCGTCGTCGGCGACGCGCGCTGCCGCGGCTGCAAGTCGGCGCGGTGCTTCCAGGACCGCCACTATTGTATGGAGGCCATAACGCCGGCGGCGGTGGTCGCCGCCGCGACGGAGCTTATGGAGGGGGGGCGTACGTAAATGTATTTACCCATCGGAACGGTCCCGGCCTGGCTCGGCGTACTCGGTTGGCTCGCCGCCGCGGCGTCGTTGGCCGCGGCGCTCGTTCGCCTGCGCCGCTCGAGCGTAAATTTATGGACGTTCGCGGGCGCCGGGGCGCTGGTCGCGGCGCTGCGGTTGCTGGAATTTCCGCTGCACGCCGAAGCGCTCTACGGCGGCACCGTCGCGGCCGTGGGCCTGGTCGTAATCGTCTTCGGCGCGGAGGTGGGCGTCTGCTGTCTTTGCGCGGCGACGCTCGCGCTAGGGCTGGTCGCACCCTACGTGGATTGGGCCGCGTTGGGCGCGAACCTGCTGGTCCACGTCGCGGTTGCGCCCTGGCTCGTTTGGGGGCTGTACTCGAGGTTGAAAAGCGTCTTCGCCTCCGAAGCCGCGGGCTACGTTTTAGCCTTCGCGGTCGGCGGCGCCGGCGCGGCCGTCGTCGCGTTGACGTACCTGGCAGTCTCGCCGGCCTGCGGGCCCGTCACGGCGGACGCGGCGTGGCGCGTCGTTGCAGCCGGCCTGGCGCTGGCGGCGGCCGAAGGGGTGTTGGCGGCCTGGGGATACACTTTAACTCTCAGCCGTCGCTACCGCGGCGACGGCCGGCTCGAGCGTTGGGCGCCGCGTTCGTGGCGCGGCGGCTTTTGGATGGCCGTTACGGCCGTAATCCTCGCCGCGGGCGCCGCGCCGTGGGTACCGCCCTACGGCGGCGTGCTCGGGCCGATGCCGGCGCTGGCCCGCGCCGCCGGCGTCCCGTTCCTCTCGCGCGCCGTTTTGGGTCTCGCTACGGTCGCCGCGGCCGCGGCCCTGGCCTGTTTACTCTTCGGCGCCCGTAAATTAATCCGCCTACTTTTCGGGAATAAAAAAGCCGGCGCGTGATACCCACCGCGCCAGCCCGGGTTGCGCGCGCGCCCGGACTATTCCGTTTCTATTAAAAGCCGCGACGCGGCGACGCCGAACAGGTCCTTCTCGGCGATTTCGGCCGAAACCCGTTCGTTAAACCTCGCCCGGTAGGTTTCGAGTTGGGGGGCGAAGACCGAGGTCGCCATTCCCATGGCCTTGGCCTCGCTCAACATATCGGCGTCCAGCGACGCCACCATCTCCCGGGCGAGCTCATCGGCGAGTTTCGCCGCTTCGTCTTCGTTTTCGATAGACATAATCCGGTTAACCTTCCGCGACGTCGAAGTCCGCCAGGCCGCCGCGGACGAATATCTCCGTCAGCGCCTCCACGTCGGCCGCGGCCACTTGGAGCGCGACGCCGCACCGGCCTATTTTCCCGGGAGGCCGCGGGATAACCTCCGCGTCGTAACCCCGCTGCGTCGCGAGCCGTTCGGCCAATATCGTATCGTGGGTCGACGGGAAATGGAGGACGGCGAATTTATTTTTAGCGGCGCCGTTACGCGCCGGCGGGTTTCGGCTTCCGGGAGGCATTTATCAACTACCCCAAATTTATAAAAGGAGGGGGGCCCGTGTCAAGTCAATTCACGCGCGAGCGGTGCCGAGAACCGCGCCGAAATGCGGCCGGTCCTCCCCCCCGGCTATTTGAATAAAGCCGCCCCAAGGGGCGGCTTTTTCGGGTCATCTTATTTTTACGGTTAACGGAAGACGGCCTTAACCCTGCCCAGCGACGCGGGTGCGACGCCGGTATTCCCCAAATCCAACTTCCAGACCCGGTTGGTACCTGACGTGGTGGATATCCACAGGTATTTGCCGTCGGAGCAGCAACCCCACGGGAAGTTGGCCGGGGGCGCCACGGATGTCACGACCGAACCGGTAGTCGTAAGCCTGTATATCCGGTGGGCCGGGCTGTACGTGCCGCAGTATAGATAAGTCCCGTCCCAGCCGGGGTCGAACGGGTAGAAAGCGGCCGTGAAAGAGCTGACGAGCGAGCCGGTGGTCGTAACGCGCCAGAACATGTGAGGGGACGTCGACGTAACCCAGAGATTGGTCGCGTCGTAGGTGAGGCCGCCGTAAAGAGCAGTAACGGCGAATGAACTCATGATACTACCTGAAGTATTACGTCGGTTTACGTAATTCGGGGTGTCGTTTCCGTCGTAAATACTCGAATTGGCCCACGTCAAACCGCGCGCGGCGTAACCGAAGCCCGTCGTGTAGGACGATATGACGCTTCCGTTATTGGGGTTAATCCGGAAGGTGTAGTCCGGCGTTTGGGTAGTGCACCAGAGGTACTGGCCGTCCCACGCCAGCGCCAGCGGGGTGGTGCCCGGGCCGGGGAACGATGCTAATACGTCACCGAATGCGCCCCACGCCGTCGCCGCGGCCAACGACGACGCGATAATTAAAACTGCTGTTCTCATGTGTATCCTCCTTTTTCGACTCTTTTACTATATAACAGAAGTATCGGAAAATTGCAAAAGAATTCCTCATGTCTCACCGTCTTTCCGCGGCGAGGGATAAAGCACGTCGAAAGTTAAAGCCGCCCCAAGGGGCGGCTTTATTCTCCGGTTCCGGTAGTTTCCTTTAGCGGAACAGCGCCCTGACGCGGCCGAAAGAAGTCGGCGCTACGGCCGTCTCCGTGACGCGCACCGTACCCTTCATCAGCGTATGGTATTTGCAATGGTAGGGGAAGAAACCGGTCTTGTTGAATTTCCGCTTGTAGGACTCGTTCAGTTGGATGTCGCCGGAGTCCCAGACGAGCGTGTCGGAAGTCGACGTGTGGACCGCCGAGTCGAGGTTGGTCCACTGGACCATTTCACCCTTGGGGACTACCACGTTTTGGGGTACGAAGGCGAAATTCTGTATTTTGATTTCGGTTAGCGCGAGCGCCCCTGTCCCGCACGCTACCAAGGCCGCAATTATAAAACCCCACCTTTTCATAACTTTACCTCCTTTACTAATATTTTAGCCTAAATCTCGGATTAAGTCAAGCCGCGGTGCCTCGGCTTTGGGGTTGCGGTCTTGCGTAGTTAGTTTTATAGTGGCGTCGTGGCGGGTTACTCTATTAGCGCGTGCGCGCCGGCCTTCAACGAAGCGGGGAACATCGAGCGGGTCGTGCGCGCGTTCGCCGATACGCTCGGCGGCGCCGGCGTAGATTACGAAATAATAATCGTCGACGACGGCTCGAGCGACGCGACGCCGCGGGTCCTCGAGCGTCTCGGCGGCGAGATACCGTCGCTCCGCGTCGTGGCGCACCCAAGTAACGAAGGTTACGGCAAGAGCCTGCGCGACGCCTTCGCCGCGGCGGCCAAGGATTACGTCTTCTATACCGACGCCGACGGCCAGTTCGACCTCGCCGAGATGCTCGCGTTCCTGCCGCTGCTCGACGGCGGAAACGCGGTCGTCGGGTATCGCGTGGGCCGCGCGGAGGGGGCGCTCCGCCGCTTCGTCTCCCGGGGTTACAATTTGTTAGTAAGGGTCCTCTTCGGCCTGAAGGTCCGCGACGTCGACTGCTCGTTCAAATTCTTGCCGCGGCGCGAGCTGCAGGCGCTGGGGCTCCATTCGGATAAGTTTTTCATAGATACGGAGCTGATGGTGAAGCTCAAGCGCGCCGGCGTGCCGGTGCTCGAGCGCGGCGTCCGCCACCTGCCCCGCGAACACGGCCGTTCGACGGTATCGCCGACGCATATTTTTACGACTCTCCGGGAGATAGGGGGGCTGCTGGCCGAGCGCCGAAAAAAAGAAACGGGCCCCGGAAGGGGCCCGCGTGCAAGCGAAGAAGTTGATTAAACCAATCGGCCGGTCTCGCGTTGTGCGGCGTCTGCGCTGTTTTCCACCACCGTCAGGCGCCATACGGGGCCGGCCAATTTTATTACGGAGACGTACTCCGTATAATTATCTCCTCTTTCATCATTATTTAGTCGCCGCTCGAGCCTGAATAGTTTAACGTCCGCTCTCGTACGCTCCTAGTATAATTATAACACGAAAAGGCCTTTTAGTCAAACCGGCGGGCGAATTACGTCCACGGCGTCGTAGCGATAAATTACGATCTTTTACGCAATAATGTAGGGGCGTTTGGCCGGTAGGGGCGACCGGCCGGTAGGGGCGTTTGGCCGGTAGGGGCGTTTGGCCGGTAGGGGCGACCGGCCGGTAGGGGCGACTGGCCAGTC